>Ga0209721_1000160_pt1 | contig 67002 bp, 44 predicted proteins | sample TshhotsprinmetaG_FD_184139 | JGI IMG/M metagenome (GOLD analysis project Ga0209721, IMG submission 184139) | Hot spring microbial communities from South Africa to study Microbial Dark Matter (Phase II) - Tshipise hot spring metaG (SPAdes)... | ecosystem: Environmental > Aquatic > Thermal springs...
AACGATCTTGGGCGGTAACAAGACATCCTGATCCGGCGCCTGCTCGGCAGGGACGGAGAAAACTACTGAATGCTTTCCCACCACGGCGCCCGACCGTCGATTCTTCGCAATCGTCCGGAGGGTAAACCGGCCCTGGGCATCGGTCACCCCGGTTGAGCCCACCCCCACCTCCTGACCGGGTCTTTCGGCTACGGGAGTAAACGTGACATGAATACCCGCGGCGGGCTTGCCGTCCAAAGTGACCTGTCCCGAAACCGGCACTACCTGAAATGATTGAGCGGTACAACCGATGAGAAAGGTTAAGCTCAATAAGCCAACCGATAAAGGTGCCCATTTTACGACCCGCGAGCAACAGGTCCCATGTTCCTGCTTTCTTGGGACATTCAACATCGCGGATTTCTCCTGAGGCGATTTGTTCTTGGGTTCTTACTGACCTGGCTATCGCTACGCGGTGCCCTCGGACTACGGCAGTTGGACCGACTCTCTTCCGGCTATGGTGCTAATATAGCACAGCATATCGAAATCGGCGCTTTGAGAAACGAACCGTACCGATCCGTCCACGAACAAGAAATTGCAACCACCCGGGTGAAAGCTCCCAAACGCCCGCTTGCAAGGATCACTACCTCCCGCCCCACCAACGCTAACACACAGGTCATAATCGTTCCCAAATGTTCGGGGCTGCCGCCAAGTAAAGCTGCTGAGGGCATACGAGGTGTAAGTGTAGCCCCAAAAAGTGGCTCGCCTTATCCGGGTGATGGTGGAGTATTCTCCGACAGCCAGGGTATTCGAAGTTCCGTCAATCACCGTTGCCATGCTTTCGCAATCCAACCGAACATCCGGGCCAGTGGCGTGCAGCACCCCCCTATACTCCATGGGGCAACCGCCCGTCCTCCATTGTTCGCAATCAAACCAGCAACTTGCGTTGCTGCTATAACCTGTAACACCTCGGTAGCTGCTGGTGCGGTACTGCCCGTTGGCATTGCCACTTTCGGGTGTTTCTAACTTCGCGGCGTTCATGTCTGAGGGACAGTTGAACACGGGGACACTGGTCTGAACCACGGGTTTGTTGTTTGCATGATTATTGGGTAGCCGCATGTCATATTGAGCGTAAAGAGGTTGCTGTTCCAAAAAAGGCAAAATCGCAATCGCCCAGTTGATGAGCCATCCACCTGCCGGGTTAATGCCACCACCGGCAATGTGATTGATACCACCTGAGGGAAAGACCTTGTGGACATCGTGGTAGTTGTGTAGTGCCAAGCCGATCTGCTTCAAATTGTTCGTACACTGACTTCTTCGCGCAGCTTCACGTGCCGCCTGAACTGCGGGCAAGAGCAGGGCGATCAGTATGCCGATGATCGCAATGACAACCAGTAATTCCACCAAAGTGAACCCCCGCCGACTGACCATGGCAACTCCTCCCTTACCTGAGATTTAGAGAATGAACAACACCAAAACCAACTCCAGAAAAGATTCACCCTCGATTTGAGCCTCCCCACGCTCAATCTTTCTAATCCTTTCCCTTTATCTATTTAGAGTCGAAAAGTCAAGCGCCCTGTTCAAAAATTTCAAACTTTTTTACTTCCGAAATGCCTTGTGCGCGGGGTACGACGAATGCAAATAACCCTCCTGTAATCACCCCACTAGCAACCGCCTGACTGGAATACCGTCTCACCTGAAAGATTTCATTCAGGGCGGTTACTAGGAGAAGTGGGCCATGGATTCAGAGCAACGCCGTGGCGTAGCAAGGCCGCACGAGTAAAGATAGAATTCCTGCTAAAATGGTTGACCAGATTCTTAGGACCAATTGGTGCCGATTGTAGTTCCCATTACCGTTAGTCATCTTTGACCCGATCGGTAGAACAAAGGAACATAATACAGCGTGGCACCCGGCTTGCTAAAGCTCTATAATGCACTAACGAGATGCTAGAAATCGTTGCGTTTTCTCCAATAGGTGACACTAACCCTAATAAGTCAAGAGAGTTGCCTCGATGGCTATTACCTTGACCAAGCTTGCGGCCGAGGAAATCCACCGCATTATGCAGTCGCAGCAGCTTGAGCCGAAAACGTTCCTCCGCATGGGCATTGGCGGTGGTGGATGCAGCGGTCTTCAGTATTCGTTGGGCTTCGACACTGAGTTCGACCCCGCGAGCGATACTCAATTCGACCAGCATGGAATCAAGATTGTTACGCGGAAGAAATATGCCCTCCACCTCGATGGAACGGTAATCGACTTCCACGACGGGCCTATGGGGCGTGGTTTTACTATCGATAACCCCAATTATCCTCAAGGGGGTGGTTGCCCCGGTTGCGGCGGACATTAAAGCTCCATTGTAGGCACCCGGAAAGTATTTCCTACGTATCGGCGGTCGTCGCAGAGTTTTTTTGAAACGCCCCGCCCTGGACTTCGCACAATTTTTTTACTTCATGGCAGTTTGTCCTTAATTTGAAGCGGCTCCTGCATAAGGGGCGTTTACGCTTTTTGCGTTTCTCCTGGTTTGGGTCGATCTCTTTTAAGCCGATATAGTTCTTTAGTTCTTTCCCATATATAGTTCTTTAGTTCTTTCCGAAGGCCCATTATTCGAATCAAGTCCCCAGCATGGGGCCGATGAGGCAAACCGTGCGGGTGTTTTAAGCCTATAACGGGGCTGCGTGAGCATCCCTCATTCCGTGTACCTTGGGGCTGGCTAAGCCCGGCAAGATTCCCGCGTAACCCCCCGGTTTCTCCCGCTAATTCTTCGTGCCGCAGTCCTAGTAGGGTTTTTCCTTCCCTTGCCGACTGTCGCTCCTTTCGGAGGAGCGGAGAGGAAAATGCTGTGACCTTTATCGGAAATAAAGCTATGTGTTCTGCTTTTTTGAGTTCTCTCGGCAGCTCAAAGCTTGAAACTCGGACTGGCAACAATTAGTATTACGTTTTGAAAAGATGTAATACTCACGTGAATTTGCCGCACGAACTGTTGGGCGCACCGCGATCGAAATTCTCCGACCGCTCAGCGACGGTGTGTGCGATCGCAGCAAAGAAATTGCCACAGGTTTTAAAGGTTGAAGCTTGAAGTCCTTTGCACCAAATCCAGGAGTCGAATCATGAATCACTTTTCGTGCAAACCGTTTGCATCCGGGTACCGATCGAATAGGCCCCATATCCGCGGTTGCTTGGTCATTGGAGTATTGATCCTTTGCTTGACCGGGGTACCGGTTGGTCTTGCTCAGCAGTCACCCCCATCCTCGGTGTACTTGATCGGCGTGGGTCCGGGCGATCCGGACTTGATTACCCTGCGGGCAATCGAGGCTATCCGAAAGTCTGATGTGATCTTTTGTTCACCGGGGATTGCCCAAAAGTTTACCGAATACCTCCAAGGCAAGACGGTACACGAGGGGTTTTGGCGGCTTTTCCCGTATTACGGGGCCGATATCAGCAAATTGGAAGGCCAAGAAAGGGCAGAAGCCGAAGCCATCGCGGCCCGACGAAACCAGTTCATCCGCATGGTCCGTGATGCGGTAGCGGCGGGTCAGACGGTCGCATTTCTTGACAATGGGGATCCGATGATTTATGGTCCTTTCTCCTGGACGCTTGAGGAGTTCGAGGACTTGAAGCCGAAAGTCATCCCGGGTGTAAGTGCCTTTAATGCCGGCAATGCTGCGTTGTGTAAGAGTGTGACGGTAAGCTCCGATACAAAGTCGGTGATTTTGACGGCGATGGATTGGCCAGGAAAGACCGACACGATCGACAAACTATCAACCCTCCGATGCTCGATGGTGATTTTCACAATGCGTGCGGAGTTTGAGGATCTCATTCGACGTCTGTCGGTAAATTGGCCGCCGGACACGCCCGTGGCAATCGTCAAGTTTGCCGGCTACAAAGACACCGAGGAGGTCATTCAAAGCACTCTTGGCAAAGTTCTCGATGAGGTCCGGGGGAGTGATCTGCCCTTCGAATACATGATTTATTGCGGCGACTTCTTGAAATTCCGCTATAAAGAGGCCAAAGTACCTCCACCCCACTAAACGGATTTGCGACCTTCGTGAGGCCCAGCTAGCATATCGCCCGCCGAAATAGCTCCATATTGGGGGCGCGCCGCGCGTGGGAAGCCCACGGCTCCGTTGGGGGCCGTGTAATCAGACGGAAGATCATCTCATCGAGAACCCGATTGGAACCCCGGGAATCCGTTGCGATTGCGCTTCGCGGTTACGCGGCTTGCAACCGGCCCACGGGAAGCATCGGCGGACTGATTGTGCCGGCTTTGAACATGCCGGTTTTTTGAGTCTCTCAAGAGTTCCCAGCCGTCTGCGATCCGAATTCGCGCAACATCCGCTTTACGCAGCATATTTGACAATTTTTTCGCCGCGAGGAATGGAACATTAACAGCCACTACTGAGCAGATCAACGATCAGCGGCACAAAACGGAATAGAAAAGCCGCACTAAGCCAAGAATTGATCGTTTCTCTTGGACACCGCCACGCCGTTCGGCTCTAAACCGCTGCACCTTGGTGGGGAGAAGAAACGGTCCGCCGTGCGGTAGACTGCGGTAAATTGCGGTATACCACGGTAAAAAGGCATCGCACTCTGAAGCAGGTGCTGTGCGAATCACGGGAGCAGGCGGTTCGAGCCATCTACCCTGATAATCACCGCGGAATGACCGCTAAGCTCCTCATCTGAAAGGAGGCAATAGGAAAGAATAATGACCGGGTCACCTACGGCGCCCAGCCGGGCTGCCGGTCCATTGAGCACGATGGAACCTGAACCCGCCTCCTCTTCGATCACATAGGTGACAAAACGCGAGCCGGTATTGAGGTTGAGAACATGCACTTGTTCGCCGGCAATTAGCCGGGCCGCATCCATCAAGTGGCGATCAATCCCGATGCTCCCCTCATACTCCAAATGAGTCTTCGTCACCCGGGCCCGGTGGATTTTCGATTTAAGCATTGCCCGAAGCACGCTCAACTTTCCTCCCTAAAAAATTGCCGGCTTTGTCGAACAAGTTCAAAAATTATCCAAGAAGCTATCCAGCCGCCGAAGATTTTTCGGCTCCTAGCTCGCGTCAAACAGCCAACCAATCTCTGCAAAACGAGCGGAACCCCCCCAGCAAAAGTTTTCGGCCGTACCTACGTCTCGAAATGCTACGAAACGGTATTTGCAGGATTCAAATCTTTGTGGCAATTGGACCGACCATTCTTCGAGGCAACCGAATTGAAACCGTTCCAGTCCATAGGCGTCTCTATAAGCGGCTCTATAAGCGTCCTGAATCCGTTTCGTTCCCTCCGTTGAATGAAGCCGAAAACACGGGGCCTCGCTTGCTAGCTACATCGGTCGTGACCTGGGCCCCCAAGCGTCTGACCCACGGCTGCCAAAAGCTGGGCTCTTTAAGATTGACCCTAACCTTCCAAAATATCCTTCTCGCGGTTTTTTGCCATTTCGTTGGCTTGCTCTTCGTACTTCTTGGTCAGCTCTTGAATCTCCTCTTTCAAGGTCTTGCACTCATCCTCCGTAAGTTCTTTCTGCTTTTCTGCCTGCTCGGCCATCTTGTTGCCATCTCGGCGGATATTGCGGATCGCTACCTTAGCTTCCTCGCAAAGTTCTTTAACACGGGTAACGAGCTTCCGCCGGACCTCGGTGGATAGGGGCGGGATGGTAATGCGGATGAGCCGCCCATCGTTTTGCGGATTGAAGCCGAGCTCACTAGCCTGTATCGCCTTCTCAATGGCCTTCAATGTGTTGGGATCATAAGGACGAATGACGATTTGATTAGGTTCCGGAGTGGTTACCGATGCCAATTGTTTAATGGGGCAGAGTGAACCGTAAGCTTCCACTTTGATTGAATCCACAAGTCCCGAGCTGGCTCGGCCGGTGCGAATACCTGCCAGCGACTGCCGCAGGACGGAAATCGCTTTCTCCATCCGCTCTTCAACGTCCAGCAGGATTTCCTCACTGGTCATCGAGCTAACTCCCGGAGAGGATTTCGCCAACTGTGTTGTGTCTTCCGAATTCTTCGGCTAAAGCGAATTCTCGAATAACAGGATGCTCGGCAAGAGAATTCAACGTTACTTTCAAACTCCCCCAGGTCGTAACACTTTACGACGAGATGCCTGATTTTTATCTCCGTCGTGCAGATCCCGGTATGTTCCGCACTATAGCGTTGATGGCTCCGTCCACCATAGTCCGCCACGCTGTTGCGATGTTCTTAAAGCCGGACTCCACCTTTTAATGGCCAAGTAACAGCATTTTGCGGATGTAAGGCGTTTCTTTCCGGTGGGCACGAACCCTCGGGCTCCTTACTCGTGACGGCTGGCACTTCTAATCAAAGTACCGACTCTCTCGCCACGAATGGCCCGTTCGATGTTACCTTCCCGTTTAAAATTGAAGACTCGAATAGGCAATCCATACTGCATACATTTGGTCACCGCTTCGCGGTCTAAAACCCCGAGGTTTTGCTGGAGGTAGGCCTCGTACGTCAATTCGCTATAAAGCACGGCATGGGGATTGCGCTCCGGATCGTCGCTATAAACCCCGTCGACCCGAGTCGCTTTGAGCAGAATATCCGCCTCCAGTTCCAAGGCCCGTTGGGAGGCGGCGGTGTCGGTAGTAACGAATGGGCTACCGGTCCCGCCGGCCAGAAGAATCACCCGACCTTTCTCCAAATGACGCCACGCGCGGCGACGAATATACGGTTCTGCTACCCCGTCCATGCGTATGGCAGTCATCAGGCGGGTTTCGCAACCCATCTCTTCCAAAGCATCTTGCAAAGCCAAGCCGTTAATCACGGTGGCCACCATTCCCATATAATGGGCCGTTGCTTCGCGAATGCCTCGGCTTGCCGCGGTAAATTGTGCACCGCGGAGGATATTCCCGCCCCCCAAAACCACCGCGATTTGAGGACCATTCTCCGCCGCACGCACGATCTGCGCGGCCAACTGGACGACGGCTTCCATCGAAATGCCCCGAGCACCAGGCTGCGTGAAGCCGTCTCCCGAGATTTTGAGCACTACTCGCCGATGGGGCGAGGCAATCCTGTTGCCTTCTACCCTGTTGCCCTCGACTGGTTCGGCCATGCTTGGTTATTCCTTGCCTAGGGTCCAGCGTACAAACCCTTGGATTTTCATCCCCGCAGCTTCTGCGACTTTTCGCACGGTTTCCTTCCCCGTGGTTGACTTGACAAAGGGTTGCTCCAGAAGACATCGCTCGGCAAAAAGGGTCTGCAAACGGCCCTGGATGATCTTCTCCAGTACCGGCCCCGATTTCCCCTCAGACTGAGCCTGAGCCAGGAGGATTTCCCGTTCTTTATCGATCGTTGCTTGGTCCAGGTCTTCCCGAGAAACCACCGTCGGTTGCATCGCCGCGATATGCATGCAGATATCCTTGGCTAAAACGAGCGGCCCCCCCGTCGCTTGCAGCAGCACCCCTACTGTGCCATCGTGGTGGACGTATCCGGAAGCCACCCCTTCGAGGCGAACCATCCGACCTATTCGAAAGGCCTCCCGGATACGGATGTTGACTTCCTCGTAGCGTTCCCGAAGCGTGATACCGGGTTCGCCTGGAACCGGCTGACCCAAGAGCTCTTCGCTCGTCGCTTCCCCCGGCCCTTCGGCCAACCGCTGAGCCAAAAGCTGGGCCAAAGCAATGAATTGCTCGTTATTAGCGACCGGAGCTGACTCGCAGAATAGTTCAATCATCGCTCCCCGCGATGAGTTTGAATCGGTAAAAACCGCGATCCGCCCCGCGGCAGTTTGCCGGTCGGCCCGTTTCTCCATGGTCTTTCGACCCGCTTTTCGAAGCCATTCAATGGCCGCCTCGAAGTCCCCGTTTGTCTCCACCAAAGCCTGTTTGCACTCCATCATGGGGAGCCCTGTACGATCGCGGAGTGCCTTAACGGCGGAAGCCGTGATTTCCGGCATATCGATTCCTCCAGTTTTCATCGATCTCGAAAGAACCTGTTTGTCCCAGCAGTACCGTGAGCTCGGCATCTGCGTTCAAGACCTCTGAATGTTAAGCGCGAAAGTCATCAGAATTTCACGCTATGGGCGCAAGCTCCTTAGGCGCGCATAAATTCAGCATCACGACTTTCGCGCCTTAGCCTTGAGCGATTGACCAAACCCCTCCGGTTAATTCTCCGAATGCCTTCCTTTTTGCCTTTTTTGATCAACGAACCGATCAGAATTTTCCCACAAGCCGCGAACCAATCCTGTTTCCGAAAAACATTTTCAAAAAACCTGTTTCCGGAATCTCCCGGCAGCCGCGCGAAATGTACGATAAACTGCGACGTTGGTACTTGACCGCACGCAAAACAGCCACTGGATATCAACTTCAGGGGATCGCTTAAGTTCGGTTTCCTCCACTGGGAAATCACAATGCCTCTAGCACGATCAGCAAGCCTACAAAATCAAGATGCCGGCTTCATGCCGCGGCAAAGCCAAACCTGCCTTGGAGGTGAGTAGCAGCTCTCAGAGCATCCTGCCACTGGTGCATCGCCTTGAGCTGCGATCTATTGTGCTGCGGCCTCGGCGGGACTTGCCGAAGAGATTCCCGAAACTGATCCGGCCCCACCGTCGAGGGCTGCTTTTGCTTCTCCCCCGGCTATCAGTCCGGCCTGCTTCCGACCTTCGACGATCGCGTCGGCAAGAAGTCGCACAATCAACTCAATGGAGCGAATGCTGTCATCGTTGCCCGGAATAGGAAGATCCACGTCGTCCGGATTGCAATCTGTGTCGATCAGAGCGACGGTAGTGATCCCCATTTTGCGAGCTTCGCGAACGGCGTTTCGCTCCTTTCGTGGGTCGATAATCAGAAGACACTCCGGCAGCCGGCTCATCGTTCGAATACCGTTGAGGTTGCGGTACATCTTGCGGTACTCGCGGTTTAAGGCCGACTGCATCTTCTTGGAATAGGTCTTGATCTCTTCGCTCGAACGAATTCGCTCTAATTCAACCAACCTATCGAGACGGCTGAGAATGGTGCGAAAGTTCGTCAGGGTGCCTCCCAACCAGCGTTCGTTCACATACGGCATTTCGCAGCGTGTAGCCTCCTGCTGAATAACCTCCGCAGCCTGCGGTTTAGTTCCCACAAAGAGAATCAAGCTCCCTTTCGCGGCTACGGACTGTAGAAAGCGGCGGGCCCGAAGTAGTCCGCGCAAAGTTTCGCGTATGTCGATGATGTGGATGAGATTCTGACGGCCATGAATGTACGGCCGCATTTTGGGGTTCCAACGGCTGGCCCGATGGCCATAATGGACGCCGGCTTCGATTAGTTCTTTCGCTTGCACGAACGGCACGTGGTTAAACCTCCTTCACATGTCAAGGACAGTTTTCCAAATCTTTTGAAAACTTTTTCCTTACCTCACAGCATTCTTTTAAAGGTTTTTTTGACGAATCTCATTTCGATTTGTAATCGGTTTGTTATTCGGCGACGACTTTTATTCGGCTGCCACAACCTCCGCCGGCAGCAGACGATGCCAGTTGTTAGGGGTTTGAATTGGACCATCATACGCGATCAATTTGATCCCGACCTGCCCCCGAACTCGATCGCGAGCATCATCTGATACAACACACCCGCGTTTTTTAAGCTTTCAGCCCGCGGAATACCTCAGGCGTTAATCTACTTAGACAACGTCTTTTTGGGCACGTTTCGGCTAAGCGGAAACGTAGAATCACAGTCCCGAGTATTTCGGGGATTTACCTTCCGGAGCAAACCCCGAAAGGGGAAAACTTTGCATGTCGCAAAACTGGGGCTTAATGAACAACAACCGAAAAATTAAAACTAAGTAGAAAAACCTACTAAAAATTGGCGAATGCGTCAAGGAACCGCAGGCGGTTCCCCGACGCGAAAAATTATCAAAAGTTTACACAGAATCGTGCTAGGAAACGGCAAACCGACGAAAAAAAGTGCCTAATACAAAATACATGACTTCACTGATAATCTTTGTGGCCATGAATGAGGGTAAACCCCCGCGTGTGCCGGTTGCAAGCATAGCGGCACCACTCGAGATTGAAACCTCCAAAATTCTGCAAATTAGCTGAAATGTTAGTGTCCTCTTCAACAATCTATACGAAATGAATCCTCGGCATCGAGCGCACCGCCAGTTAGAGGCCGAGCATTAGCAGCTCGAGAAAGCAAATCCCCCGCAAACCGCACAAAAGAGTAAAGGCTCTCGTTGCGCCTCCTGAGCTTCAAACTTTCGGGGTTTTGCTTTGTTTTTTTCCGGTTTTTTCAGCAAGATTTTTCTCCCGCTGGAATTTCGATCCCAGCAGCGTATGTCGATTCCGGCAGCCGACCGATCCCGGCAAGACACTGTTTCCAGCAACATTAACTCCTCTCTCAAATCCGGGGCACAAAGCAGGAGTTGCATGAAACACTCACGCAAGGCCGAAGTGGTGAAGCCGCGAAGTACGTAAAACTAAGCGGAAAATTCCCCCAAGGTTCTAGGGCACGATGGAAGTAATAGCCCGAGTACCAGGAAGGGGCGATTTGCGAGGTAAGTTTGAAATAAAATTCGAATAAAATCTGAAATAAAAATTGAAAAATCGTCGGCCAGCGAATCAACTACCCAATCAAACCTGCTGAGTAAATTAGGCCGCTTAAGTTGGTGAAGCTGCCACTCGAAGCGGAGCGCCGACGACTCCGGCTGCCTGCTGCAACTCCTGAACCCGATGGGTCCGCTCCCAGGTGAACTCCGGTTCACTCCGGCCGAAATGGCCGCCGCTAGCTGTCAGACGATAAATCGGCCGCAGTAAATCCAGTTCCTGGATAATGCCGCGGGGCGTGAGTTTGAACAACTCCCGGACCAACTCGCAAAGTCGCGAATCCTCAATCAAGCCGGTTCCGTCGGTGTCGACCAGAACACTCACGGGATCGGCGACCCCAATTGCATACGCCAATTGCACTTCGCAACGGTCCGCAAGACCTGCCGCCACAATATGTTTGGCTATATGCCGGGCCATGTACGCGGCACTCCTGTCCACCTTAGTAGGGTCTTTACCGCTGAAGGCTCCACCTCCGTGTCGGGCCCAGCCTCCGTAGGTGTCCACCATGATTTTTCGGCCGGTTAACCCCGTGTCACCCAGCGGGCCGCCCGTCACAAACCGCCCCGTTGGATTCACCAAATAACGAATATTTCCTCCGCTTAACTCCTCAGGCAGGACCGGCTTGACCACATGGTCCACAACGAACTCGCAGATTTCCCTCATCGAGACATCCGGGTGATGTTGCGTCGATACCACGACCGTATCCACCCGCATAGGGCGATGACCTTCAAACTCCACCGTCACCTGACTTTTGCTATCGGGTCGTAGCCAGGGGGCTTCGCCACTTTGGCGCAACCGGGTCAAGCGGTGCAAAATCCGATGGGCCAGCGAGATGGGTAGGGGCATTAACTCAGGAGTTTGCGTACACGCGTAGCCGAACATCATCCCTTGATCACCTGCCCCGATGTCTTTGCCGCGCGCTTCGTCAGGGTCAACCCCCATCGCGATGTCCGGGCTCTGGCGATCGAGGGCTAACATCACCGAGCATGTATTCGCGTTAAATCCGAGCTCATCATCGACGTAGCCCACCGAGCGGATGACGTCACGAACCACTTCCGGGTAATCAATCCGTGCCTTCGAGGTGATTTCACCGGCCACCAGGGCGATTCCCGTCGTGACTAGCGTTTCGCAAGCCACCCGGCTTGTGCGGTCCTCCGCGATTAAAGCGTCAAGAATGGCGTCAGAAATTTGGTCAGCCAATTTGTCGGGGTGACCCATGCTTACGGCTTCGCTCGTAAAAAGATACTTTTCGGCCCGCACTTGCCGTTCCTCCTCATTTTGCACTATGAACTTTTTCGCCAAGGCTGCTTGCCCATACCGAACGCCACCTTCATGACCCGCCATTAAGCTGCGGGAACCGCAATCCCGCACTAGAAGGCCTTAGGGAGAGGGCAAATCTGATTAATACCCCCCAAACCAAATGCCGTATTGAAAAAATTTGGGGAATTGGCATTATAGCTAACAGTATTTCGAGCAAGCAAGGAAGCAATCCAGAGTTGAGTCGAGCCCCGCCAAAAGCCGAGGATTATCGTGCAGCTCTTCCATCCCGGAGATGGGTAGCTTTGATGCTCAGTCATAGCCATCAGCTCAGCTCCGCAATGGATTGCCAAGGATGATTTGCAAACGAGCTTTTCTGCCTTGGAGAGAACAACCACTACTTGAGGAAGAGGAACGGCTCCTCGGTGCTTTGCTCAACGACGCCTGAGCGCGATCAAAAGCGGTCAAGGTTTTTCACCAGACCGTGTCCCCTCGGGCTAACCAGAGCAAGGAAGACTGGTGAAAAATGGGCCCTATGCCGATCCTGAGCCCCGGTTTAGTGATTTCAATGGCCTTTAGGCCAGTTGGTGCGCGTTTTCTCCACTTGGCTTAAGTAGCGGATTTTGCGAGGCTTTCACGCTAAGGAGTTCGAAAATCCCGGATTCAGAAAAAAGTTGAGCCAATCCCCCAGGCCCGTTGAAGACAAACGCGGGGAGAACCTTCGCTCAGAGATTGGGATCAATTCCCCGGTCCCACTGGGAATGCCCGACGTGTTCAGATAGCAAACAAAAAGGTTTCGGCGCAAAGAGCGGGTTAAGCGGCGCTAGATTCAAATGCGGCATAATCGGGCCGTGCAGGATTTTGAAAGTCGCTCTCTTCAGCTTGCGGTTCTGAAATTCGCTGAGATCCCCTTGTTTTGACGGGCAAGACCAAAGGCAATTAGCGGGTTTTTTTGCACGAAGTTGCCCTCTGCTTGGCCGCCTGCCACGCATCATCCCTCGTTGAGATCGGTTGATATTGGCGAAAAAACGGGGCTTCAATATGGGGGCAAGAATGGGACTTCCGTCCAGTTCGAGAGCGTCCCTCTTGAAATTCCATAATCTCCATTTTCGGAAGTCTATTCCTTTCGCATAATCCGTAGCCCGTTTCCCACAACTTTAGCTTACTGCCATGGAATACTCGCTTCATAGGCAATTGAAGGCCCTTTACGCTGGCGAAAAACATCCGACCGAGGTCTCCATTGGGCCATTTCGGGTGGATGCGCTTGTGGGGCCGACCACGGTGGTGGAGATCCAGCATTCGCCGGTCGTCTCGATTCGGAAGAAGATCGGCGCCTTGCTCGCCAACGGTTTTTCCGTTCTGTTGGTGCGACCGATTATTGCGAAGAAGCTTATCCTTGCCCGAGACGGAAATTTGCATCAAGTTCGGCGGCGACTGAGTCCCCAAAAGGATTCCCCAATTGCGTTCTTTCACGACCTGGTTTTTCTCACTGCGATTTTTCCTCATGAAAGTCTAACCATTGAGTTACCGGTTCTTTTTGTTGAGGAGCTTCGCAGATCGGACCGCTCGGGCCGACGACGTTCGAAACCTTTCCGGATCGAAGACAGAAAATTGCTGGAAATCCTGGGGCTATACCGACTAAGGACTGCCCAAGATTTGCTCAATCTTTTTCCGCTTCCTCTCCCGCAGCAGTTTGACACACAAATACTCGCCGAGGCTTTGTGTGTTCCCCGATGGTTCGCGCAGAGGATTGCGTACTGTTTACGCAGGTGTGGAGCGACTGAAAAAGAAAGCCGTCAACGTACCGGGATTCGCTACCGACTGACTGCTTAACTAAAGCTACTGATCGTTGCTCAACTGGAGGGGAAGCCGACCGCGACCAAACCAACCGCAGAAATGGGGAGAATAAACATGAATAATGCCAACAGTCATGATCTTTAAACCTTTCGATCCAATTTTAGACAGGAATGCGTGTCGGCTAACGTACGGTAGGAAAAACATTAGAAAAAAAAAGGGGATAATCAAAATTTCAATTCGGAGAAGCGAGAAACAAAACTACGTTTTCCCAGAGAACAATTTTTTTATAACCGAGAAAGTGAAGTAAAACGGTTAAGAAAATGAATAAAGCTTGAGGATTGGGGCTGAAATCTTCGTGACAAATGTGTTGATACGACTGCCGAACGCGGATTACCAACACCCGCCAAAACCGGCACCGAAGTCGGCATAATGAGTATCCTTAAAGTAAACTTTACTCGCGTCGACAATTTCCGAACTACGGTTCAGCGAATCATTAGCAAAGCCCGCTTGTGTTAAAACTAAAGCCGCCAGATAGTTCGCACTCTATTGGATGAACTAAGTCGTGAAATAATATGAAAAAGATAAATTTAATTCGGTTCACTATTGCCAGGTATTGTGATTTGCTGGTTGAATCACAAATGGAAGGATCCGCATCACCACCATCGGCCAGAATATCCATATCCCGTATCACGAAAATGCAAAATCAATGCAGAATGGAGTAAGATCAAGATTGAAGCTATGATTTTCACTGGGGGCATTGTCATTTGGCAGTCTGCAAATTTTCGTTCCGGAACACGCTTTGTTTTTCGCGTGAAGCTTTAACTTGTTGAGCGTAAGGCTTGCTTATACTTGCCCTGGAGATTTTCAAAAGCGACCATAACTTATTTACTATATAAACATAGCAAATTATTTAAGTTTCGTTTTTAACAGTCGAAAAATTTTGAATGACGGTGCACCTATCCGACACAAGTACAAACTTCCGTAAAACACTGGCCGAATTTGGGGCATAGGGGCCAAAATCCGTCTCGCAAAAGTCCTCCCTACAGAACCAACCTTGTTCACCCAACACGTTCCCGCCGAAAACGTTCCCGCCAAAAGTGGTTGGTCGGGGCTTGCACGGACCTATCGCGGCGGCCCTGCCTTTTAAACCTAAGGAAATTTTGCCTGATATACCCGGGCGACTTTTTTTCGTCCGTATAGTCGGGAAAACCGCCTTGCGAGTCATAATCATCTTTGTGACGATTTTCCGTAAAAACGGATCATTTGCTGGCATGGAGGAGAATCTTGAAAGTTTTAGTTGCAACCAGCGAAGCCGTTCCCTTTGCTAAAACCGGTGGCTTGGGCGATGTTTGCGGGACCCTTCCCGTGGAACTCGCGCGCCTCGGGCATGGGGTGTCCGTCGTTATGCCACTATACCGCTGTGCCCGTTATGTTGGTTTTCCGATCGAGCCGCTCGGCATTGGGTTCATCGTACCCGTTGGTACCAAGACCGTAGCAGGGAAACTCGCCCAAAGCTTTGTGCCCGGTAGCAACGTACCAGTTTTTTTCATTCAGCAAGATCAGTATTTCGATCGGGATGGATTATATACCGAAAGCGGTGAGGATTATCCCGACAACTGCGAACGTTTTGTTTTCTTTTGTCGGGCGGCTTTGGAGGCCATTCGTTTATTGGAACTTAAGCCCGATGTGCTTCACTGCAATGATTGGCAAACCGGACTGATCCCGACGTATCTACGACTCGAATACGAAAGATTAGCCAGGTATCGGCAGATCGCCACGCTATTCACGATCCATAACATTTCTTACCAGGGTCTTTTTTGGCATTGGGATATGGAGCTGACGGGGCTGCCCTGGAAACATTTCAACTGGCAGGAGCTGGAGTTCTACGGAAAGCTCAGCTTTTTGAAGGCAGGCTTGGTCTATGCCGATGCCATCAACACGGTTAGCCCGCGGTACGCCGAAGAGATCCAAACGCCAGAATTTGGCTTCGGGATGGAGGGCGTTCTCCGTAATCGGAGGGAGGTTGTTTTCGGAGTTTTAAACGGGATCGATAGCTCGGTTTGGAACCCGGCTACCGACGGCCTCATTCCGGCAAATTACGACTGTAGTACCTTTGAGCAAGGAAAAGCGGTCTGCAAAGCCGAGCTTTTGCGGCAAATGGGTCTGCCGCCTATTGCTCAGGCCCCCGTGGTGGCATTTGTTGGGCGATTAATCGAGCAGAAAGGCTCCGACCTTTTGGCCGAGCTCATACGAAGTTGGGCTCCGGATCGGGCCGTCCGATGGGTCGTGCTCGGGACCGGCACGGCAAACCTTGAAAAAGAGTTCATCAATTTGGCTCGATTGTGGCCTGAGAAGGTGTCCGTTCGCATTGAATTCTCCGAACCTTTGGCCCATTTGCTCACGGCTGGGGCCGATATCTTTGTGATGCCTAGCCGATTCGAACCATGTGGGCTGAGTCAGATGCATGCCCTGCGTTACGGCACCGTACCGCTCGTTCGCGCCACGGGAGGCTTAGCGGATACCATTGTGGATTGCACGCCTGAGAATCTTGCGGCAGGTACGGCCAACGGTTTTGCCTTTTCCGAGCCAACCGTTGAAGCCTTCAATCAAGCCATGCGGCGAGCGGAGGAATGCTTTCAGAACCGGGAAATCTGGCGAAAGCTAATCACAGTTGGAATGCAGCAAGATTGGTCTTGGAGAAGGAGTGCCCACGAGTATAGTAAGCTATATGAATTCGTAGTACGTCGGCGCTTGAACGCTTTAGAGCGGCAGTGTCCCTAAACTATTTTTGTGCTCTCGCTTCGATTTTTTGTGCTCTCGCTTGCATTTTGTGGGGTTTGGCCTTCTGCCTCAAATTGTGTAGAGTTAGGCTCAACTTGGGAAATTTAGTTCGAAGACCTTAAAAAAACAATTCCCGATAGAGATTCTAACCATTTCCAAAAGGATTCAAGCCGTGGCTGTCCCGGGTACCGTCGGAAAAATGCATGTTCACATTCGTGTGCTGGGAGCCCGGGGGATTCTTTAATCTCCTTTGGTAGCGGTGCGTGAATCCCAGCAAGTGTTGCTTTGCTATGTATTGGTCGGCGGATATGAATCCAAGCAGATGAAGGCTATTTCCACCCTTTATTATCCTGTTTGGCCTGTAAAAAAGACGGATCGACCGGTGAAGAAGAAGGAATGTCGCAAATGCACGAGGTGGCCCTGGCAATCTACTGGCACCAGCACCAGCCTTATTATCCCGACGATGTTGGCCTAGAGAATCCAATGCCGTGGGTGCGATTGCACGGCACAAAAGATTACTGGGGGATGGCCATGCTTCTGGCCGAAATCCCCGAGATGCATGCCACGATTAATCTCGTACCCAGCCTCCTCGTACAGCTACTAGCCTATACCGAATCGGGACATCAGGACACACACCTTCGCGTGTCTCGATTACCGGCGGACGGGCTGACGGAAGAAGATTTCAACTACCTACTCGATAACTTCTTCATGTGTCATCCGGATCAAATGATCCGGCCCAACCCTCGTTATTACGAGCTTTACAAAAAGCGGGGTTTCACGGTTGATTCTGCCGAAAGAGCGCGTAAGCGATTCTCGAAGCGGGACATCATCGACCTGCAATGTTGGTCGAATTTGGTATGGTTCCATCCACTTGCCTTCGAACGGGACCCAGAGCTGGCAGAGTTCCGAAAGAAGGGACGCCACTGGACAGAGTCGGAAAAGCAGTGGCTACTCGATAAACAGATGGAACTCCTTCAAGAGGTTGTGCCGCTTCATCGAGAGCTCCAGCAGCGAGGTCAGGTGGAGCTAACAACCACGCCTTTCTTTCATCCAATTCTGCCGCTTCTTTTGGATAAGAGGCTCGCACGCCGGGCAATGCCCGAGGTCAATCTCCCCCAATACCTTGACGGTTACCCTGAGGACGTTGCCGAACATGTGCGTCGGGCAGTGAATTACCACGAAAAACTATTCGGACGCAAACCCCGGGGAATGTGGCCATCTGAAGGCTCGGTATGCCAAGGGATTATTCCCCCCATTGCCGATGCAGGTATTCAGTGGATCGCGACGGATGAAGAGATTTTGTCCTGCTCCACAGATGGCTGGATTTCGCGAGATTCCCACGGCTATCACCGTAACCCGGAAATGTTGTACCGGCCTTGGCGGGTGGAAGAAGCAGGGCGACAACTCCAAATCATCTTTCGCGATCATGCGATGAGCGACCAAATCGGTTTCCATTATCAGCGTTATGCCCCGGAGCAAGCCGTAGATGATTTTATCGGTAAGGTGGAAGCAATTGGGCGGGCTACCTGGAGCAATGCAGGGCATCGGCCCACGCTGCTTCCGATTATTTTGGATGGGGAAAATTGCTGGGAATATTACCCAAACAATGGCATCGACTTTTTGCGGCAATTGTATCAGCGGATTGTTCGTCACCCAAAAATCAGGCCCATGCCGATTGGGGATTACCTCGAGCAGTACCCAGCAGTAGACAAACTAGGCCATCTTTTCCCGGGGAGTTGGATCCAACACAATTTCGGCATATGGATCGGCCATCCGGAGTGTAATCGGGCTTGGGAGTTGCTGCATCAAGCTCGTCGATTCCTGGGGGAGCAAGCGAAATCTAAGAAGCATGCCCCAGAACAATTGCGACAGAGCTGGGATGAACTTTACATCGCTGAAGGGAGCGACTGGTTTTGGTGGTTCGGCGATTCCCACAGTTGTGCTCAGGACGGGCTTTTCGATCGGCTCTTCCGTAAGCATTTGCAAAACGTTTACCTGCGGCTTGGCGAGGAACCCCCGCCGGAGCTTGCCAAACCAATCAAGCAATTTGGTCGGGTGCATGTTTACAGTCAGCCCACCAGTCTCTTGAATGTGAAAGTTGATGGCCGAAAGACCTATTTCGAATGGATTAATGCCGGTCATTTCCAGTGCCGAACCGGCCGGGGAACAATGGCCATGGCCCGCGAGGGCTTGATCGAGTCGGTGTACTTCGGCTTTGGGCTGGATCGATTTTGCTTGCGACTGGATGCCCGGGGAGGATCGGTACGGGAACGTCTGGCTCAGGCAGAGGCCATTCGGGTGGTGTTTTTGCAGCCGCGAGCAATAGAGCTGCTGATCAAGAATCTGGGAGAAAAGAGACCCTCGATCCAGTTGCTAAAGAACCGAAGTGTTTCGAGCGAGACGAATTTGGAGGTGGTTTCTGACCTTATCTTAGAGCTGGCAATACCGCTGCGAACTTTAGGGGTCAGTGTCAACGAGCCGGTGCATTTCTTTGTGGAGCTCAGTTATCCCGATCGCCCCATCGAGCGGGTCCCCGTGGAGAGTTTTATCGAGACCACGGTACCGCCGCCGGAGTACGAACTGATTATGTGGCAGGCGTAGCGTTATATCACAACGGCTCCCCACGGGACTCTTGCCCGAGCGACTGCTAGAGCCTGCTTCCCGAGCTAAGGAAACGGTTTTCCAATAGAAAAGATAGTTTGCGATGCCCCCAGACGAAGGGCCCTTCCTAACAGTGGGAAAAGGAAACGGTTTTTCGGAGCAGAACGGCTTTTTTGCACAGCAAACATGCTTTGCGACCGCAGGGGCACGCAGACGTCGGGGCTTATGGAAAGCGGAGATACGCGGCTCTGGCTAAAAAACTTGGTATGGACCGCTAGAGCGAGAAAACAAGATGCTAGGGCGTTTGGGCAAAAAACTAAGAAATCATTGCTTTCGACACAACGACACGGCAGCTCAACACGAAAGCGATCACTATGGTGATTTGGCGGGAAATTGCGAATCCGCGAAAATCCGGTCTTGCGCCTTACGCATATTTTAGAAGCCTAATGCTGCCGCCTCGATATAAACTAAAGTCGATTCCCGGTTAAGCTAACGCAAGGTTTAGAACCTTACTTAAGCTTACTTATGGTGTTTGAAGCTTTGGGATTAGGTTGGATCTTAAGGACTAGTTATGCCTGATTTACGAAAGGATCCGATTGTAGGTCGCTGGGTGATTGTCGCAAAAAGCCGGGCAAGACGCCCTCACGACTTCGACACAACGCCGGCCCGGCGACGATCGAGCTTTTGCCCCTTTTGCGAGGGAAATGAGGATAAAACGCCGAGCGAAATCATCGCCTTCCGGCAACCAGGTTCGCCGCGAAATGGCCGAGGTTGGCGGGTTCGTGTGGTGCCCAACAAATTCCCGGCCCTAGAAATTGAGGGAGACCTCAACAAGCGGGGAGACGGCATTTACGACATGATGCGCGGGGTGGGGGCTCATGAGGTCATCATAGAGTCTCCCAAGCATCTCATCAGCACTTCTGAACTCTCGGATCTTGAGCTTCAAGAAGTAGTTTGGGCCTACCGCGAGCGGCTGGTCGATCTCAAGCGTGATCCTCGCCTTGTTTACGGCATGGTCTTCAAGAACGTGGGGGCGGCTGCCGGGGCATCTCTGGAACATACCCATAGTCAGCTTATCGTCACTCCGATTGTACCGATCAATGTTTGGGAAGAGATGACGGGTTCACTCGAGTTTTACAACTACCGAGGTCGTTGCGTTTACTGCGACATGATTCAGCAAGAACTTAATTACGAGAAACGGTTGGTTCACGATACCCCAGCCTTTACGGCGTTCTGCCCATTCGCCAGCCGGTTCCCATTTGAGACGTGGATCCTTCCAAAGGTGCACTCGAGCCACTTCGAGAATATCCAGAAGAATGGAATCGAGGACTTAGCCACGGTTCTCAGGCAGGTGATCCTGAAAATAGAGCTTGCTTTGGACCGGCCGGCCTACAATTACATCATTCACACGGCGCCGTTCGATACCGCTGAATTAGCCCATTATCACTGGCATTTGGAGATCATGCCGAGCTTGACCAGGCCAGCCGGTTTCGAATGGGGCACCGGCTTTTACATAAATCCGGTACCGCCGGAAGAAGCAGCGGCATTTCTCCGAGAAATCGACGCGGAAATTGGCGACTCACAAAATATTCTGGCTAGAGAAACTGCATAGCTTGGGGGTTTTTGGACGATTTGGAAATATAATCAGCCGGGGAAGCTTTAAGTTTCTCGGCAAAGCTTAAGGCCCTGCTATTACCCGTTTGTATTGTCGGGGCTTTTTGATTGAGAAAAGTGGCCCGATAATACCGGGTAATCCGACGCAAAAATACCGGGTAATCCGGAATTGCCGAAAAGCTGGGATGAGTCGCGAGCTTCGACAAAAAACTAGCCGTAACTAGAAAAATTAAGTAAGAAGGTAGATTGGCTTGTACTTTGCTCCCGGCGCTCAAATCGTCCGTTTCCTAGTCCGTGCAGAACCGAATCTAAGCTTACGAAGCCTCACCAATGTACCGCCCAGTCCGACTAGTCCTTTTGCTTCATAACCATCAGCCCGTCGGCAACTTTGATTCGGTATTCGAGGAAGCCTTCCAAAAAAGTTACCGACCATTTTTGGAAGTTTTCCAGCAATTTTCCCCTCTCAAAATTAGCCTACACATCAGTGGGCCGCTCCTCGAGTGGTTGGAGCAACATCATTCGGAGTACTTGGAAAGTTTAGCCAGATTGGTCGCCGAGGGACGTGTGGAGATCATTGGGGGGGCATTTTATGAACCGATCCTGGCCATGATTCCGAGCCATGACCGGGTCGGACAAATTGTCGAATATCGCGAGCACCTCCGGGAACGCTTTCGGACGGAAGTCCGCGGCATGTGGGTCGCGGAACGAGTCTGGGAGCAATCGTTCACCAAGGATTTAGCCGATGCCGGCGTGCGGTACACCGTGTTGGACGATTTTCACTTCAAGTCCGCCGGGTTAAATGATGATCAGCTTTTTGGCCCTTATGTGACCGAGGACGAAGGGCGGCTACTTGCGGTTTTTCCCGGCAGCGAACGCCTTCGTTACACGATCCCCTTTGCGGACCCGCAGGTGACGATCGAGTACCTCAGGGAAGTAGGTCAAAAACATCGCCACGCGGTCGCTGTGTTAGGAGACGATGGAGAAAAATTTGGTAGTTGGCCTGACACCTTTCGTCATGTTTACGAAGATCGTTGGCTCGAGCGATTCTTCGAGACCCTTCTGCAAAATAGTGATTGGCTGGAAGTCACTACCCTGGGTGAGGCCTTCGAGGCAGTGCCGCCTTTGGGAAAGATTTATTTGCCCGATTGTAGTTATCGGGAGATGACCGAATGGATTCTTCCCATCGAAAAGCAGCAAGAGTTGGAGGATTTGGCTCACGAATTTGAGAACGACGCTCGATGGCCCCGATTACGCAGATTCATGCGGGGCGGCTTCTGGCGGAATTTTCGGGTGAAATATCCCGAGTCCAACGAGATGTATTCGCGCATGCTGGGGCTGAGTTTTCGGTTGCAGCGCGAACTGGCATGTGAGACCACTCGGGAGCAGGCAAATTACTTGGAACAGGCGCGTCGGGAACTTTATCGCGCTCAGTGCAACTGCGGGTATTGGCACGGAGCTTTTGGGGGGATTTATCTGCCTCACTTGCGGAACGCCATCTACCATCATTTGATCGCCGCCGAAGAATACCTCGACGCAGCTACCCGGCCGCGGGAACCCTGGATTGAGGATGTGGTTGACGATTTCAACTTTGATGCCCGACTCGAGGTACGACTTGCCAACGACAAGTTGGCAGCTTATTTCGCGCCGATGCAAGGGGGACATTTGTATGAGCTAGACATACGAAGTATCCGTCACAACTTGCTCGCTACCTTGACGCGGCGACCGGAGGCATACCATCGAAAAGTGTTGGCAGGCGCGCGGAGTCAGGGGGACCACGTTGCAAGCATTCACGACCGGATTGTTTTCAAGCAGGAGGGGTTAGACCGAGCAGTTCGGTACGATGGATATCCCCGAAAAGCCTTGGTGGATCTCTTCTTTGCTGAGGAGACTTCCGCAACGGATGTGGAATCGGGGCAAGCAACAGACCTCGGTGATTTCGCACTCGGGGCTTATGAGGCGAAGCTTCAACGTAAACCTCAAAGGGTGAGGCTCCTTCTTTCGCGCGAGGGGGATGTCGCGGGAATTCCCATTCGATTAACTAAAGCCATTAGCCTTAACGCCGGAAGTTCCGTTCTAGAAATCGCCTACTTAATCGAGCATTTGCCACCGGACTTTCGCTTCCAGTTTTCGGTGGAGATGAATTTTGCAGGAATGCCGCCGGGGCTTTCGGACCGGTACTTTCTGGGATCTGAGCAAGAACGATTGGGAGATTTGGGTCAACGACTATCGATCGAGGATGCTCACGAACTCACCCTGGTGGATGAGTGGTTGGGTTTGGAAGCAGCGCTTCGCTTCAGTCGGCCCACGGGCTTCTGGAGTTTTCCCGTTCAGAGCGTCAATGGATCGGAGGCGGGCTTCGAACTTGTTCCTCAATCCATCGCCGTTCAGCCGCATTGGCTTGTTGTCCCCGATCGCGACGGTCGCTGGATGGTAAGCTTCGCAGTCGCCATCAATACCACCAGAGCTGAGCAGCGATGCGAAAACGGGGCATTAGTTGCCAGTAAGTAGAATGAAGGAGCGTCCGCATCCCTCGAGGCAAATAGGGCAAAGTTTTACGGCATTCCGGCGTCGGTTTTGCGATGCTTTTAGCATCGCTTTCAGAGCGTGCACGCCCGATCCGGAAGGATTCAAAGATCCCTTTCTCTCCGCCTTGCCGTGAGTCATTTCCGAGTTCTGCTCGCGCATGAACCGTGTGCCAACTCGGCTTCAAACCCTCCCCTTTCTCCTCCCCCAACTGCGGTGATCGGTTGCCTCGGCTTTATAAATAACGAAAGCAATATGCCTGGGCGAGGGTTTGTCGGCCCCCTTCAGAGTTAGATCGTCTAAGGCTGCCCAGCTAAGGTTTTTGAGAAGACGGGACCTCTCGGCACGGGAATCTTCTCAGGGGAGAGGAATCTTCTTTGAGCCCTCGCGAAGAGAAACGCCTCCAGGTGTTCCTAAACACTTGCTTTTAGAGATTTGGTGTTGCCGGGCAAGTTTGAACCAATCGACTTGCCGGTCAGACTCGGTCGCCTTCCACCGCACATGGGCCAATATGGGCACCCCGCATCGTTTTTGAAGCTCCTCAACGTTGTAGTGACTGCTGAGGTCTGAAGCAGGATCAAGGGGTTCGTTTACGACGATGCCCGCCACGGGCAAACCCTGGCCGAAATTGGCCGCAGCCATCAGGGTCTGAAGCGTTTGGTTGATGGTTCCCAACACGTTTTTCGTGACAACGACGAGCGGCAAATTAATAGATTCGGCCAAGTCTGCCACGTAATGCTCCTCCGTTACCGGAGACAATAAGCCTCCTGCTCCCTCGACGATGATGATATCGCTCCGGCGGCACCAATACTCAAATCCTCGGACCGCCAGAGCCCAATCGACTTTTTTTCCCTCCAAAGCAGCGGCCAAATGTGGAGCCAAGGGAGCCGCGAAAGCTTGCGGGCAAACTCGGGCGATCGGCCCAGGACGTCCGGCGGCGTCCCAGAGCTTGAAGGCATCCTCAGAGACCAAGCGTCCACGAATCTTTTCGCACCCACTTGCCACCGGCTTGTAAACACCCACGTGGTAGCCCGAGTTTCGCAGCTGCCTGACGATGATGGTCGCAACATGCGTCTTGCCTACCCCAGTATCGGTGCCCGTAATGAAAAGCCCAGGAACCTCTTTCCCCATGGTGGTTTTCCTGTTAGCATCTCAACTCGCTTAATCTATCCCGCCTCGAATTCATTCCGAGCCTCGAATGATTCACACTGGCCCGAGACCTACGGCTGACGGCCTGACCGCAAAGTTTTGTATGCACTTTGACGATTAGAAAGGATCAGCACACAACTGAACCGTTTGACACTTCAAGATTCGGCAGAGCCCCTCGGAGGAAGGTTGTCGTGCTCTCATGCGAGCATCTTCCGTGAAGGGGCTGACGAAGTTAGAGCATCATGCGATGAATATTATGCGATCACTACTAATGAATACTATTAGTTGAGAGTCGTATCTGGTTGAAATGTGGCGGTGGGGCAACAGTTTCGCCCATCGAGCGTCATACTATTGTATATTCATATATTTATTTTGAATGTAGTTATTAGTTATGGAGAAACTAACCGCGATAACCCCGTTGCGCGGTGCCATCTCAAGGAATCGTAATTACGGAAGATAAAGCCCTTCGACGCCTTCTTGACTTACGAACTTAGTATCCCGGCACTTTCACGGGCACTTTAAAGCCGTTAGCGTAGAGTGCTTTCCCGTACAGTTTCGCTTGAATTGCTCCGGGCAACGGTCGAACTTCGCAGCTCTAGTAGCGACAGATTGAATTTTACAAAACCGTGCTTGATCAATTCGGGTCGTATTTCACCTGGAAATCGGTACGATGTCGGACGGATCATCCTCTCAAGTGAAAATCGCTCTCATTCAACATCGGGCTTGCCCGAGTAAACAGGCGACCTTCGACCGTTTGGCTAGCCTGGTGGCCGAGGCAGCCGACCGAGGGGGGCAGCTTATCTGCTTGCCGGAGCTATTTGCTACGTATTATCCATGTCAAACGGAGGACCACGGCCAATTTGCTCTCGCGGAAACGGTGGATGGCCCCACTACGCACTTTCTCCAGGATCTTGCGCGGCAGCATCGCGTGGCCTTAGTCGGTTCGATTTTCGAGCGTCGCGATGCGGGCCTTTATCACAACACGGCGGTTATCGTGGACAATTCCGGGGCATTGGTCGGCGTTTATCGCAAGACTCACATTCCCGATGATCCACGGTATTATGAAAAGTTTTACTTCGCTCCGGGAGACCTCGGTTATCCCGTGTTTGATCTGGGCTTTTGCCGATTAGCGGTCGGGGTATGCTGGGATCAATGGTTCCCGGAGGTGGCTCGCTTATTCGCCTTGGCCGGGGCCCAAATCCTCATCTTTCCCACGGCCATCGGCTGGCATCCCGAGGAAAAAGCACTTTTCGGAGCCCTCCAGCATGAAGCCTGGGAATTGATGCATCGAAGCCATGCGATCGCCAACGGCATGTTTGTGGCAGCCGTCAATCGGACGGGCAGCGAAGGAAGTTTACAATTTTGGGGTTCAAGCCTAGTGTGCGACCCCAATGGCGTGGTGCTCGCTCGCGCACCCCATGATCAAGAGATGGTACTTCTAGCCGACTGTGAATTAGAGAAAATCGATGTGGTGCGGACGCACTGGCCTTTTCTCCGAGACCGACGTATCGATACTTATCACGGCTTATTGCAGCGGCATCTGAAGCCCTGATTGACGAGATCGATCAAGTGTGATCTGTTTCGGCTCGGGCTGCCTCAAGCTACCGATCGAATTAAATGGGTTTACCTGCGCGTTGGAAGCTCGAGATCCCCGGCAAGGCTCCAGGCTCAGCGATTGACGGGTCTAGTCGATATCCGCTCCTTAAGGGGACCAGTGCCCCATTCTAATGATCGCGAGGGGACTTTCGATACACGCGTCGGCGAAGGACTTTGGATTAGTGTGAACCCTCGACCCGCTCGAATACGTGCCCCCTTAAACACCACGTTCACCCAACGAAATACGCGTTCTTGAAGCTGCTCCGTCGCCTCAGGTTCAATCGCGGGCGAAAACGGCTTCGCTCCCAGAGAAAATGGAGCTTCTTTGAACGAAGTTGGGCCTTAGCTCGGCACTAATTAGGGTAGGGAAAGTTGATGAAGTATCGCCCAGCTAACCTGAGGAAGTGTTGTTCACCGTTTGGAAGCCAACGAGCCATTTAAAGTTCAGTTTGTTTGGAAAAAAGGAGGCATCAGCAAAGAAAGGCCTACTGCACCCTCGGTAGCACTTTACCTAAATAGATAACCTAAACGAAAAGGTTACCTCTATACTCAACTATAATCAACATCATTCCCTGCCAGGTTTTTAGTTTGCAAGGAGACAAAACGTGCGGCTGACCCTGCGTTCTCTCTTGGCTTTTATGCACGGGCTGTTGGGACCTCAAGAGGCAGAGGATCTCGCGCGGAAAATCGAGGAAAGTCCGGTCGCAAGAAACTTGATGTGTCGGATTCAGGACCTCATGCGGCAACGCCGCCTTGGGGCGCCGGAAGTGGACGAACGCCGTGCGAATTTGGATCCAAATACCGTCGCTGAGTATTTAGATCACGTTTTACCGCCCGATCGTGTGCCCGATTTCGAACGGATTTGTCTGGAATCCGATCTGCATTTGGCAGAACTTACCGCATGTCATCAAATCCTCGCGGCAGTCCTGACGGAGCCGATCGAAATCCCTCCGGGTACCCGGGAACGTATGTATGGGCTGATAGACAAACTGGAATCCGGGGCAGCATCGCCGAAGGCGGAGTCTTCTGCCGAGGCTCCGCCAAGTGTGGTGCCTTCTACCCTACCGCAACTGCAATCCCCACCCCGGTGGGCCATTCCAACCTGGGCCGTGTCGATCGCGCGTATCGTCGGCACAGCTCTCATATTAATCCTCGCTGTGGCGGTGGGAGGCGTCGGTCTTCTACTGGTTACCGGTCAGTTGGATCGGTTGAGACCGGGCACCACCCCTAGGCTTGCAGAGCGCTCGCCGGCTGCGACAGCCGCCGTGCCAAGCAACGTCTCGCTAACACCCCGGGAAACCGTTGAAGAAAGTCCTCCCGAGACTCAATTGCCCGATTTGGAGCAAGAAGCTTCGCCTAGCTCTCAGGCGGAAGTCGAAAGAGTTCAGGAGCAAACTTCCCGGCAACAAATGCCGTTGGAGAAGCCTTCGGGGGAACCGCCCGCCGACCGCGATCAGCTAGCTCAACCACCGGATGCGGTGACGATTCCGGATGCCCTTGAGCAACCCTCCAGCGTCTCAATGGAGGCCGAAGGTTTGCAGCAACCGGAAGGGATCGCAATGGGATTTGAACCGGGCCAAGCTCAAGCAGCTTCGCCAACAAGTGTTCCCAATAATTTGCCCCCGTCGCAGGAGATGCAGATGCCAGCCGTCGACGGTCCGCCGGCGGCGATATCTGCTCCGGCCGGCGAGCTAATCAGCGAGGGAGAAATCCTCCTTGTCTTTGACACGGTAGCCAGCACTTGGAAGCGGGTTTCGCTCGAGCAACGGATTTCAGCGGGGGAACGTTACCTGGCTCTGCCGATGTTCCGGCCCCGGTGCAAGATCGGTGACTCCATTCGAATTGAATTCATCGGTAGTACGGAGTTTGAATTAGGCGCGGTCGCAACACCGACTTTGACGATGCGTTTTGGTCGTGCAGTTGTGGAACTTACTTCGAAAGGAACGAGTATTGGTCTAGGTTCCCCGGCCAGCCGGGGATTCATTGAAGTGATCGATGGGCCAGCCGCCGTCGCCGCGGAAGTGCCCGGTTTGTGGTCGGGACCGGTCACAAATGAAGCGGTTGGACCTCCGGGCAATTTAAGGCTGTTTTGGCTATCAGGTAAAGGACGCTGGGAAACTGCGGGGGGACCGGCGGTGGAACTAGCAGCCATGACTGAGCTTTCGGCGAGGACCGGTTTTCGCGCTTCGGTGCTGGAGAAATCACCCGATTGGTCACGGCCGTCGGACCCACCCAGTGCTTTAGAACAATTTGCTAAGCCCATTGTTCTTGACGCTCTTTTACCCGGTGAAGCAGTTCTTATTAAACTTCGGGAGTTGACCCAACATCGCCGCGGCGAGGTGCGTTGGTTGGCCGCTCAAGCCCTTTATAGTATCGAGGATTTTGAACCGGTGGTCGGGGCGTTAAATGAACCCGGTCAGTTACGTTGGTGGAGAGAACTTAACGAGATGTTGTTCCGGGCAGCTTCAGCCGGCGAACCCCAGCGGCGACGTATCGAGGCTGCGTTTATGCGATATGGTGGACAGAAGGTGAACGAGCTTTTGGCGATCGCTTACAGCCCGGAAAAGGAGCTTACGAGCCAGGGTGTAGAAGTCCTCAAAGGGTATTTAAGTGATCAAAGTGGGGCACTTCGGACAGTGGCCACATGGGCCTTGGAGCGGTTCGAAATGATTCCGCCCGGGTCGTTCCGTCCAGATGATCCGCCGGATCGCCGAAGACAGAGTCTACGGCGGGTAGAGGACATATTGTCGAAACGAGGGAACCGCGCACAAGCTGCCGGCGGTGAGCAGGGATCGGGCGAGCGGTTGCAGCCGGCCGCGGAAAGCACTTTTGAAGCATTGGATGGCTCGTCGGACTGGCCCGAAGGGCTTTTCCGCTAAATGACCGCCGGGCCTTCGGTCGTGCCTATCTCACGAGCTTAACCGCGACGGTTCCAATTAGGTATGATGATACGCGTGAGACACTTTGCGCGCCCTCAACGGCAGGGATTAACACGACTTTTCGGGACGTTTCCCGCAAAAACTTTTCCGTCGGACCTTTCTGGTCGACTCGAGACCCCGGCAACCGGAAACTATCTTCTGCTTTACTTCCGCCCTAGGTAGGGGTTAACTCGATTGGTCCTGTGGCTAGCCACCAGATTTTAGAAGCTTTTCATACAAGGAATTCCTTTCATACAAGGATTTCTATTCGTGCAGAATTTCTACTTCGTGCAGAGATTCGGTTGCACATTTATTTACCTTTGGGAACGAAAGTCTTTCTGAACACGTCCTTTTGGTATTCGAGATGGCGTGCCACGATTAATGAATGAGCTGATCTGGGCGGCCAGGTAAACCGGCGAAAGAGAAAACAACTTGCCTCAAGTAATGAAAATAAAGGAGTTATTACCCGGAAATTTTCCCCATGAGTGTAAACATCCGCTCGCACTTCGTAAGATCGTGAAATAACTGACCCTAAAGATCTTAAAAACGCATCTTATGTTTACATAATCAATAATTGTAGATAACTTTGCTGATTCAATCTTAGAACCTTATCGCCGAGAACTCCTCTCCGTATGATGGGATTTTTAGAGATTCATAGTGGAGCCATCCGGTTGATCGGAGCTTTTTTGGCTCTTGTGTGAAAATAAAGTTGGTAAACAATGTCGCAAATCGAGAGGCATCAGCACTTAGTTTTTGAAATCCAGGGGCTAAAGGTTGCCCAAATTTAGACTGGCGGGTGTTGCGCGTGCCAGCCGCATTAGAAAAGGCTAAAATTAACACGGCGGATAAACTTCTTTTTTTACTTTTAGGGAGCGAAAATTGCACTTAAAAACTCTCAATATAAGGTTTTCACGCTGAGTAAAACGTTGTTTTTGCCTTCGAGCTCTACAATTTGACCTCTACAAGTTGAACGAGGTTGGAACGTCCTGACACTTAGCTTCTAAACGGGTTGGTCAAAAAGCCGAATTGGTGCCGTAACAGCGAAACCGGGTGCAGTTTTTGGCGGAAGTCGGTAAACTGATTTGATTCGGAGCATTTACAAACGCTCGGTACTTGGCACAACAATTTGGTGGGGAACGGCAAAAAACAAAAAGCGCCTGGGTCGCCGTTCAAGCGATCTTGGCTGTAGAGTTACTGCCCGATTCCACGATTTCGGTCTTTGAGGCAAGATTTTCAATTAATAAGGTTTGCGTCTCTTGACAAGGTGTAGATTTTAAGGCTTATGACCAAGGAAATTTGCAACATACTTATTTTCTTTGGTAAACATTGTGAAGATTATCAAGATCGGTTTATTTTGGATGACCGAAGTCGCCTTTTGACGCTTCTTTGGCTGCAATTGACAATGAAAGGAGAGGGGTGTGCTAATTAAGGTTTCCGCACGTCACGGATCGCTCAGCGAGGAGACCCAAGAAAAAATTCGTAGCAAAGTGGAGAAACTAGGAAGATTCTTTGACCGATTGACGGCCATTGAGGTGACCGTCGATCTGGACCGCCGTGACGCCCCCACGGTTGATGTTCGGGTTTCAGCCGAACATCGTCATGACTTTCGCGCACAACAAATGGGTGAGTTATTTGCGGCATTAGATCAAGTCATCCAAAAATTAGAGAATCAACTCCGCCGTTATAAGGAGCGTATCCAGGAGCGACATCGGAACCCAAACCTTAGGCGGATGCCGATTCCCGAGGAACCTACGACGGAATCCGCGGGCTCAGCCGAGTCGGCTTAAGAATGCGGTGCTAGGTATCGTGAAGGCACGGGCGGCCTGAACCTCTGAATTGAAATGTGCACCGTGACGGCTTGATGAATACCGCGGAACGGCCCCTCTCCCGCCAGCGACAACAATCGGGGTGCATTTTCTCACTTGGCAATGGACGATAGTTTGCAAGCTGAGTGGACGAAAGTTCTGCGTGTCGAAGAGAACAATGGGGGTGGGTTCATAAACCCAAAACTGTCACAGAAAAATCGTGCGAGTGAATAGGCAAGCCACACAAAGTTAACAGGCCACACAATATTAAAAAGGGTGGGGCCGATCAAATAGTTCAAACTATCCAGCTACCACCAGATAAAAATCCCAGATAAAGTCGAAACTGGTGTTGGGGAGATTAACTCGATGAAGTTCGCTGATTTCATCGTACGCGAAGCCATTCGCGCCGATCTCAAAGCCGAGGAGAAAGAGGAAGCAATTCGGGAGATGGTACAGGCTTTGGTAGACGCCGGAGCCGCATCAAAGGAAGGGTTTGAGGGGATCGTCAAAGCGATTTTGAAACGGGAGGAGCTCGGCAGTACCGGTATTTGGCGGAATATTGCCGTTCCCCACACGAAGCATCCAGGCGTCGATCACCTTGTAGGAACGGTCGCCATTAGCCGGGCGGGAGTGGATTTCAATAGCTTGGATGGCGACAAAGTTCATCTGTTCTTTTTGCTGGTATCGCCGCCGGATAAGCCGGGTGACCATCTTCGGGCGCTGGAGAGTATAGCCCGGCAGCTTCGCGACGAAACCTTTACCCGATTCCTTCGGCAGGCCAAAACAGTGGAGGAAATTCAGCAGCTCTTGGACGAGGCGGACAACGGTCACTTCAGCAGCTGATGTGAAATTGTAATCTTGTTAATGGTGCAAGCGCTTTTAGCTTCTGTCGTGTACCGAAAGTCGTTCCAGAATTTGCTCACCGCAGGGTGCTGGCGGCTTATTTCGATGATTGAGAGAGGTAGCGAATCGGCAAAAGCACACGCTTAGACACTTCAAGGAATGAAAAAGGGGCAAAATCGCGTTGCTTGAATTTGATGATTGGGCCGGTGTTAGCACCGATTGCTTAATCCTAAAAAGACGAAGTTCTCGGAACCCTGCACGCCGAATCGCGCAAAGCCGGTCGAAATGAGCTTTGGGGGTGGCTACGTCGGGGATAGATCTTCCCGCGGGGAGCGACTTGGTTGGGGATAAGCCGAGGTAATTTGCTTGAAGTTGTCCACTTTTTGGCAGCAGGCCATGAGCGGGATTTGCCGCATTCATGGGGTGTTAGTTTCCCGAATGACAAGTCTCCAAAGCCGTGACAGATTTTCGTCTAGGTCCCGCAGGGCTTTGAACTGTCAACGGTCTTGTCGTAGAGATTTAGGTAAGTGCGAAGATTAGTCTGTTGGACCACTATATAGCGACGGAGATTCGGGTCTCAGCCCGTTCTGCGGCGTTTTCTTTCGGAGGTTCGTGGGAGTGAGTGAAGATCAAAGGGTGCAGCGTCGAGTAGTTGTCGAGGGGATGGATGGCCTGCACCTGCGTGCGGCTTCGGCCATTGCCACAGTGGTGAGGAACGCGGGAATTGAAATTACGCTTACCAAAGGTGATCAGAAGGTGAGTGGCAGCGAACCGCTTCAGATTCTCACCTTGTGTGCCATGGAGGGAGATGAGCTGATTCTAGAAGGTGTTGGAGAATTGGCAGAAAAAGTGCTCGAGGACCTCGTCTGCTTGTTTCGGTCCAAATTCGACCTTTCGGTCGTCCCCGCGGTGACTCAGCAGCCTCCCAGCCAGTCGGGTGAGCAATCGGCTTGAGTCGGGGTTTCAGGAATCAGATCGCGGCTTTAGTAACCAGATCGTTTGGTAAACCTTTCGGGGAGGAAAGATTAAAAGATTAAGGGAAGTAACGATTTAAACGATTTGTTGGAAGCTTCGAGGGTTAAACAGTTGAAGTAGGGGCACATGGCAAGGGGGCGTGGAATTGTTTCGCGATTCCGGGGTGTACAGCTAAGGGTGCCAGTCCGCGACGAGATCGGGAGCGCGAAACCGCCGATTGGTTCCAAGAACCCGAGCAACAGATTGGAAAACCGCTTTTTGAAGCGATCACGTTGGCAAGAGATTGCTCGATCTTCTATGACGACGGGCTGACGGCGGAGGTAGCATGGAAAAGTTGGTTGGGATCGGAGTATCGCCGGGTGTTGCCATTGGGCACGCGTGGATTGTCAACAGTGAGGGTCTGCGCGTCTCTCGGCGCTCAATTTCCGCCGAGGCTGTCGATGAAGAAATTCGACGGCTAGATTCGGCCATCGCAGATCTCAGCGATGAGCTTGCGCAAAACCGCGATACGATCGCCGGTCAATTGGGAGAAAAATACGGAGCGATTTTTGAGGCCCACCGGCAGCTGCTTCAGGATAGCCGGCTCCACGAAGAGCTGGTGGAGATGATTGCACAGCGTCATCATTCGGCGGAATACGCCGTCTGTGTCGTATTCAACCGGTATGCCGACATTTTTCGTGGGCTAAAAGGACATCGTTTGGCCGAGCGGGCAAGCGACATTCAGGATTTGCAAAAAAGGCTGGTGCAGCGGCTCTTGGGTTCAAGTCAAATCAGCTCCGAAAAACCGAATGGTCCCGTGCTAGTGCTTGCCCATAATCTCACACCGAGCGAGACCGCTAATTTAGACACCCGCTATGTTTTAGGTTTTGTCACGGAAGTGGGCGGGCCCGGTGGCCACACGGCGATCGTGGCTGAGGCTTTGGAGATCCCGGCGGTGGTAGGAACCGGCTCGTTCCTCGACCAAGTGTCACCCGGCGATTTGGTAATCGTCGATGGCACGCGGGGTGAGGTCATCTTGGCCCCCGATGCCGACACTCTCGCACGTTATCAGGAGCAGGCTGAACGATGGCGTCGGCGCGCGCAGCAACTAAGTTCGTTGCGCACTTTGCCGGCCGAGACACGCGATGGGGTTCGGATCTTTCTTCTGGGCAATATCGAGTTTCCGTCTGAGGTTGATCATTGTCTGCGCGAGGGCGCTGATGGGATCGGGCTTTATCGCACGGAATTCCTTTATTTAAATGCGCAAACCGAGCCGGATGAGGAGGATCATTTTCGCGTCTACCGGCTGTTGGTGGAACGAATGGAGGGGCGGCCGGTCACCATACGGACCTTCGACCTCGGGGCCGATAAGGTGCTATTCCTGGGGCGGCCCACGGAAGAAAAGAATCCTTTTCTGGGATTGAGGAGCATCCGGCTTTCGCTGCATAACGTGCCGATGTTCAGGCGGCAGCTTCGGGCGATTTTGCGGGCAAGCGCTTATGGTGACATACGCGTCATGTTCCCGCTGATTACCACGCTTACCGAATTTCGCCAAGCAAAAATGATTCTTCATGATGTCATGGAGGATCTCACCGAGCAGCAAATTCCTTTCAACAAGCGCATCCCCGTGGGGATGATGGTAGAAGTCCCGGCGGCCGTGATGCTGATCGACCAATTCGTCGAAGAGGCCGACTTTTTGAGTATCGGGACGAACGATTTGATTCAATACACGCTTGCCGTCGATCGAAGCAACCGCGATGTGGTCAACCTGTATAATGCGTCGGACCCGGCGGTTTTGAAGTTTATTTCGATGACGGTCACAGCGGCCCAGCGGGCCGGCAAGCCGGTTAGCTTGTGCGGGCAAATGAGCGCCAATCCCTTGTACACTATGTTGCTAATTGGTCTAGGGCTTAGGCATCTCAGTGTGCCGCCGATGGCCATCTCAGAGGTCAAGAAGGTGTGTCGTTCGGTAACCGTAGCACAATGCGAGGAGGTAGCTCGCCAGTCACTGGCCATGGAAAGCGCGCAAACGGTTGATAAACTTCTCCGCGGAGAATTGAAGAGGCACGTTGCGGATCTCAACGGTTAATTAAGGAGATTCTGATAGCTTTCGGGAATACCTGCGATGCACGCATTCCACAAGTAGGGTTTTTCTTTCCTTGGTGGATGTGTTAGAATCATCGGGCCGAGCACGGCGAAAGCTGCGTCGGTACCCCAAGGACTTAGCATGCGAACATCGGCTGGTTAGTGAGCCCTCATTTTAGACTGAGCGATTGCGAAAATTTTAGATTGAGCGATTGCGGCAACTAACCAGGTTTTGAGTTTTCGATTAACGTGGCTGGGCTCAGCCTGCGAGGCTGCGGCGATGTATTTAGCTGGGTTTGCCGCGAATGCGGCACCGCTTTCGGAGCATCCGTTCGGTGCCGTATTCAAGTTATCAGGGTGTCCGGTGAGCATCGCCGAGCGAGCCAGTCGTACAAATCTAGTTGGGGGATTCGGCATCCTGAAAAAAGGTGGCCAGGTGGATGTTCCAGGAAATTGAAGCTTCCGTCATGCCAGGTCATGCCGAGGAGTACCCCGAAAATTGGGAAAATCGGAAGCAGCGAGTACGCATTCGTTTTCGAAAACATGGGGATCTACGCTGGATCGGTCATCGTGATTTAGTGCGCACAATCGAGCGGGTATTTCGTCGGGCAAACGTCCAGGTGGCGCTCAGTGAAGGTTACCACCCCAAGCCGAGGTTCAGTTTTCCATCGGCTTTGGCTTTGGGAATCGAAGGCCATGAGGAGGTGTTCGAGGCGATTTTGGTTGATCCGCCTTCCCCGGCGGAGTTACTCAGACGCCTCAATCAGAGCACCGTGGCAGGTCTGGATTTTCTCGGCGCCACCATTTTGCCTAAAAGGCTCCCGAAGGCACGCGTGGTTCGATGTTCCTACTGCATCGCCATTCCCCGCCAAAATCGGGAAGCTGTTGCTACTCGGATTCAGCAGCTGCACGAATTAAGCTCTTGCCAGATTACCCGGCCGGGGTCGGGGGCGATGTATGACCTAAAACAATTCTTGGAAAAGCTTGAGCTTGATCAGGAAATGCTGCATTTCGTCTTGCGTGCCGAATTGGAAGGAGCTCCCGGCCCCCGGGATGTGCTGGGCGCCCTCGGAATCGAGCACCTCGAAACCGAAGGATGTGTGCTCGTGCGAACCGCGGTAGAGCTTGCCGAGTCCACGGGCGTTTGAGCTTACGGGCAGAATTCGAAGCGGCCCGTCGACCATAGATCCGGCAATAGTCCTCAGCTGAATCGCGAATGGGTACTCGCCTTAGAGAGGAAGAAGGCGAGTCCATGAAGCAGGAAATTCTCATCAACGTTCGTGAGCCCGAGGAATGTCGGATCGCCATTATCGAGGATGGTGTCCTTGAAGAGCTCTACTTCGAGCGAACCGGTCATGCCAGTTACGTCGGGAACATCTACAAGGGTGTCATCGTCAATCTGGAGCCGAGTATTCAGGCGGCTTTCGTTGATTTCGGGGTGGGCCGTAACGGCTTTTTGCACATCACGGATGTAGAGCCGCAATACTTCCGGCAAGCCGGTTATGATCCACGTCAGGTGATGGGGCAGACTTCAGGTCATTCGAGCTCTGGTTCTGCGAGCCAATCCTCGGCGGACGTCACGACGGATGCCCTGGCCGATTGGACCGAAGAAGAGGAACCGATGGGTTCCACGAGCCAACGGGTTTACCGGGCTACCGGCCGACCGCGCTTTAAGCCCCCCATCCAAGAGGTTTTTCGCCGGGGCGATCAAGTCATTGTTCAAGTGATCAAGGAGGCTGTGGGGAACAAAGGCCCCACGCTATCCACTTATATCAGCATCCCGGGGCGATATCTGGTGCTCATGCCGCCTCTTGGTCGGGTGGGTGTTTCTCGAAAAATCGATGATGAGCAGGCCCGGCGACGTCTCCGGCAGTTAATGGCGGAACTCAAGCCGCCGCGGGGCTTGGGGTTCATTGTTCGTACCGCAGGTGCGGACCGAACCAAAAAGGAATTATCGCGAGACTTGGCCTACTTGCTGCGGTTATGGAAAGTGATTTATCGGCGAATCAAAAAGCTCCCCGCTCCCACCGCCATCTACGAAGAAAGCGACCTCATCATTCGAACCATTCGGGATATTTTTACCACCGATGTGGATACGATTTACATCGATGAGCAAGCGGCATTCGAACGTGCCCGCGAATTCCTTCAATTAGTGATGCCGCGGTATGTGAACCGCTTGAAACTCTATAGCGGTAAGGAGCCGTTATTCCATAAGTATGGCCTCGACAAAGAGATCGCTCGGATTTTTGAGCGCGTGGTGCCGCTCAAGGAAGGAGGCTCGATTGTCATCGATCAGACCGAAGCTTTAGTGGCGATCGACGTCAATAGCGGGAGTTTCCGCGTCGAAGACTCCGCCGAAGAAACCGCTTTCCGCCTCAATTTGCTGGCTGCTAACGAAATAGCTCGCCAGATTCGACTGCGGGACCTTGGCGGGGTGATCGTCAATGATTTTATCGACATGCGCAAAGAGAAGCACCGGCGAGCCGTTGAGCGCGCATTGCGCGAGGCGGTTCGAAGAGATCGCGCTCGAACTAAGATTCTACGCACAAGTCCCTTCGGACTCATCGAGATGACTCGGCAGCGGGTGCGGCCCAGTCTTCGCACCACCCTTTTCACCATTTGCCCCACTTGCCGTGGATTAGGCGTAGTGAAAACCACAGAGACCATGGCCATTGAGGTGATTCGGACTTTGCTTCCATTGACCTTGCGCTCCGATATACGCACTATTCGCGTGACAGTTGCCGACGAAGTCGCCGAATTCCTCAACAACAAGAAACGCCGACAGCTTTTGGCCATTGAGGAGGATGGGCAACGCAATATCGAAATCGTTGGGGCCAAAGGCGTTAGTCCGGAGCTGCTGCAAATCGATTGCTTCGATGCCCAAGGACTGCCCGTACCATACACGCTTTAGGCAGATCGGAATTTTGCGACTTTGGTTTTCTGATGGGCTCAAGGCGGGAGGGCCGTCACCCTACCTCGGAACCTCCTCTATGACCTCACAGAGTGATACCCAACCTTCGATGTCGGGGATTGGACCCTGCCCTTCGAAGATCGAACATCCTTTCGCAAAAGCCCTCCGCTCCCTTTGCCCTTCGCGCTGCCGGAGCCTTTTCCTTCATGGAATTTGTGGTGTCTTCCCCATGAGGTGCTGAAGAACGGCAAGCTCCAGAGCCTCGTAATCGCGATTTGCGGCGCACTGTTCCTCGATTTCCTTCGGAAAGGTTCTCACTTTTTCGACAAGCATGAGGAAGATGGCTCGACTATTGACCAGGTGTTGTGTAGCACTTTCCGCGGCTTGAGTTCGCATGGCTTTTACATCCAAGCCCACAAACCGGCCGGTAGCAGGGTAGCCACCCAGTTCGAGAACTCTCACCTGATTATAGGCCGCCCGTAAATTCGCCGAGCCGAACGCTTTGTCCTGATCGTATTTCAATCCGTTTTGGTCGTTCAAGTGCACACTCCACAATTTACCCTGAGCCAAGGCAAAGGCCATTTCATCGGATGGATCCAACCCGGCAAGAACTGCATGGGCCGTTTCGATCAAGCCGCCAACGCGGGTCGGATCAATCGTTTGGTATGCTAAGGCCAGAGCATGACCGATGGTTGGCACATAAGCATGGTCCATGGGTTCATTGGGCTTGGGTTCAATTGCGATCGCAATTTCTCGATCGTATTCCAAAATCCGATTTACCGCATCCAGCAATCGCTCGTATGCCACGATGGCATTTTTCGACTCGCGGATATACGTGCCTTCGCGTGCAAGCCAGAGAACGATCAGATTCGTCCCCAAAGCACGTGCGATGTCGACGGCCCGATATGTGCGTTCCATCGCCCAATTCCGGCATGCAGGATCGTTGGCCGTGAACCCCCCATCAACTCCCTTCGGGTTCTCCCACAGTCGTGGGGCTACGAATTCCGCCACGAGTCCTTCCCCATCGAGTAAGGCCTTAACCGCGCTGGCCTTTTTGATCATCTCGCTGGGGAAAAGATTCTCCATATCCGGCACGGCGTCGTCGTCGTGAAATTGCACGCCGTCGAATCCCAGTTTTTTATAAAGGGCGAGCTTCTTTGCAAACTCGACGTTTGGACGTACCGGCGGACCGAAGGGATCTGCCCCCTCGTGAATATTCCACGGACCAAAAGAAAAACGGTAGTCGTTGCTCATGGGTTTGGGCTCCTCGACGACGCCTCTATGCGTGAAAAATCCCTTTGACCTAAAATCCGCTAACCCGCACGAAAGTTCGCGCTCCTAAAGTTTATCGACCGCTGATTGTAGGGGCACAAAACTCACGCTAATTCTGCCCCTTGATACGAGTTTTGACTGTGGCGGCTAAACCTCGGCCACTAAATCTCGGTGCGCAGGAACATGCACCAATACAATTTGCGACTAAACTTTACTTTTCCCGAATGAATTCCGGTAAACCGATGGCAGAATTCGGGCAAATCCGGCACCCATTACGTGCCGGAATCCTGCTTTATTTCTTTAACGCCCATTCATTCTTTAGCCTGATTGCTCCTTTAGCCTAATCGCACCGAATTAGTCGTTATCCTGGGGGCGCAAAAAAGGCATCTCCTCCCTAGCGAGAAAAAACGCAAGGACTTGGTCGCGGTAACGCACAAGAAAAGACAGGTTGCGTTCTCAAAGTGAGTTCCAACTTGTACGGAGCAAATTTCGACGGTCATCAGACGACAGCTTTTCCCGAATCATTCGCCCTCGAATCGCGGCTCCAGCAGCGTTTCATCATACCGCACGGTACGGCATCCAAATACACCACCGGCGATGCGGCCCGGTCGCGCTTGAAAACGCAGCGTAACCTCGCTTTTTCCCTGGGTCAATTCTGGCGGAATCGGATAGATTACCTCGAAGAATTCATTCGGCCTATTGTTTCGAAGCTGCTGGGAGGCAATCGTTTGTCCGTCGACTTGAAGCTGGAAGTCCCTTCCGCCGGCATCACTCCCCCAATAGGTACACCAAATAGCCATAGGCTGATCGGGAAGGACCTTCATTCGATAGGCGAACCACCCACCGTCAACGGCATGCCGCCAAGCTCGTCCAGAAAATATTCCAGAGGCAGTACGCTCTCCATCAACCCCATGTGCCTGCTCGCTCTCCCGATTCCCGATCTGGACTTCATCGACGACATTGCGCAGGAGGGCTTCCCGCCAAAGGCGCCGCGCTTCCTCGCGACGTTGCAACTCCTTCCATTGTTCCGGACTCATCATTCGCCAGTAAACGTTGTAGCGACCTTCATACTTTCGATAAAGGGGAATCAACTCCAAATCCCGTGGCTGTGCAAGCCCGGAAGTGACAAACACCATTTTTGCCGGCTCAGCCCGGACATAAGGAATCGGATCATCTCCCTCGCACACTAATACAGGAATTTCCCCGTTATCCACCCCTGCACAGAGAAGAACTGGCCCATAAAAAAACGCGATCATTCGGGGGTCATCGGGCATGCACTCCACGCGTAAGCTCATCGGCAGCCGAAGCTCCAACCGATCGCCGTCACACCAGTTCCGCTCGATGGTCAAGTAACTACCGGGACGGCTGTCAACATCTACTGGTTGGCCATTCAAAGTAATTGTGATCGGTTCCACGGCCCACCATGGATGCCGCAAGTGCAGGGCGAATACCACGGGATTCTTGCAGCGGAGGTGAATTTGCACTCGGTCCTCCTCGGGATATTCGGTCCGCTGCTCCAAGACGACACCTTTTTCCCGCCAATACGCGCACGAGGCAGCGTACAGATTCACATACAAATCATTGGCACCTCGAAAATAAATGTATTCGCCGTATCGGGCATGATTCTCCATCCCTGTACCTACGCAGCACCAGAAGGAATCGAACGGGGTGCTGAAATGTTTTACCGCACCGTAATCCAAAAATCCTTTGTAGACGAACATTCCCGACTCCGGATGTTGATGAGCCAAAATGTGGTTGATCAAAGCACGCTCACAATAATCCCCATAACGAGCATCGGGATTCCAGCTAAACAAAGTTCGCGTCAGCTTAAGCATGTTGTAGGTGTTGCATGTTTCCGTCGTGTCTTGAAGCCGCGTAGAAAGCTTGCCGGGTGGCCCGAAGTACTCACCCGCACTATTCCCCCCGTTGACATAGGTATGATGAGCAACCACGGTATCCCAGAAAAACCCGGCAATCGTTTGATACTTAGGTTCGCCGGTAAGCTCAAACAGTCGAGCGACCCCAATGACCTTCGGAATTTGAGTATTGGCGTGGTGCCCTGCCAGGCGATCCTCACGCGTTGCCAAAAAATCGAGCACGGCACGATGATAAAACCGTTGCGACAAAGCCAAATATTCTCTTTTACCGGTCAAGGCATAAAGATTGGCCAAAGCCTCGTTCATCCCCCCATGTTCGCAGATGAGCATCTTTTGCCATTCATCCTCCGATAGATTACCTGTGACTTTGCCCACCCAATTCGCGAAATCTTCCGCGACCTCGAGCGCCGTCGAATTGCCGCAATAGACAAACGCATCGATCAAACCGGCGAGCAGTTTATGCAGCGTGTACCAAGGAACCCAAACACCATTGAGGTTGAAACCATCTGCGCGAATCTTTCCCTCGGCCAATTCTTGAAATACCCGATCGCCTTCAGGAATCCCACCCACATAACCGGTTCCCATAGCTTTCTGGCACTCCGCCAATTCGGTCACAATGGCATCAACCCGGTCGCGAAAGCGTTCATCGCGTCGCGCCCGATACATTCGCGAAGCAGCCGACAAGTAGTGTCCCAAGCTATGCCCGGCGATTCCCATGCTTTCCCAGCCGCCGTAAATAGGGCCTTTGGGCTCGAGCCCAGCAAATTTTCGAAAATTGTGGAGCAGTCGATCCGGCTCTAATCGCAACAAATAGGCGGCATCGAGTTCCTGTGCGCGATAAAAGGGACCTCCGAGAAGCTCTACCTCGTTGACATCAAAGGGCACGACAGGCGGTTGGAAAGCCTGGGGCACAACAGGCTTTGGCAGCGGCAAAGAGGAACAATCTTCCGCCAACTCGTCGGAGCATGCATGACAGCCGGCCATAGCCTCATTGCCTCGATAGCCAGTGAAAGTTTGAATCCCCAGTAAGGCAAGAATGTTGAGGATACCTAGACACCAAATTGCAAAAGCCGAAGATGCTGTTACGGTCTTCCGAAGGCCTATGATGGCCGTTGGCGTCCCCCCAAAGCAGGCGAATTTGTCGGCGAAGCCAATTACCGGTTTTGTCATCCTATGAGCCCTCCATCCACCAAACTAAGCCGAGGCCAACTAAACCAATCGACGCAAGTTTAAATTGACGCAAAGTCAATCGACGCAAGAGTAATGACACTAGCGAATTGACGATATCAATTAGCCGAAAGAATTATCAATTAGCCGAAGGAATCATGGAAAATCCCGGCGAATAAGTGTTCGTATTTTGTGTCAATCGCGCGTGAGCGAAAAGGGGCTTACTATAATTGGGTGGTTATCAAAGTTCTCAAACTTTCGGCTTGCGGCGCCGCCGGCCAAACCACTGGAGACTTGTCCAAACCTTAAACCCCCGTAAAGGCTTGCCGCGAGCCTCCTGCTGCCTTCAGCAAAACGACTACTGCCCTAAGAGGAATGAGTGCCTTAAAATTCTACCCATTGGGCATGGCAACAAAATTTAGACCGGACGAGCACACATTTCAAGGCACACCGATTGGCTAAATAATCCGACTGTCCAGCGATCCGCATGTTGTTCAAGTTTCGTCTCTTTTGAATTTCATTGGGGAGAATGTACCGAGCGTAACATGACTGAACCTTGGGCATATCTGAACGGAGAGTGGCTCCCGGCTTCACGTACAGCATTATCGCTCACCGATGCGGGTTTCATCCTCGGCGCGGCTGTGGCGGAGCAAATCCGTACCTTTCGCGGTAAGTTGTTTCGGCTGGAGGATCACCTCGATCGCTTATGGAGATCATTAGCGATCGTCGGCATTGACCCAGGCCTATCCCGGCAGGAAATGGCGGGCATCGCCGAGGAGCTCGTTCGGCGCAACTATGCGCTGGAGGATCCGGCCAACGACCTCGGAGTTTCCGTCTTCGTTACTCCAGGCCTCTACCCGGGATATAGCCCACCGACGCCGACCACCCCCACGGTGGGTTTACACACCTACCGACTGCCTTTCCGCTTATGGGCAGCCAAATACGCCAAGGGGCAACCCTTGGTGACTCCCGCCATCGAACAGGTTTCGCCGCGATGCTGGCCACCCCAGCTAAAATGCCGGAGCCGGATGCACTACTATTTGGCCGACCGAGAAGCGGCTGCCTTAGACCCCGAAGCGAGGGCATTGCTCCTGACCAGTGAAGGTTGGGTCGCCGAGGCCTCCACGGCGAATATCATCGTGGTTTTCGGCACAAAACGGTTGGTGTTTCCCCCGCGGACGCGAACCTTGCCCGGCATTAGCCTCGCCGTCACGGTGGAATTAGCTCGGCGAGTTGGGCTCGCGACGATCGAGGCCGACCTGAACCTGGGGGATCTCTATGGTGCCTCTGAAATCCTGTTAACGAGCACGCCCTACTGCTTGCTGTGGGTCTGCCGGCTTAATAGCCGCGTGGTAGGCGATGGCAAGCCGGGCCCCATCTTCCAAAAGCTCTTAACAGAATGGAATAGGCTTGTGGGACTGGATATCGTCGAACAAGCTCGCCAGTTCGCGGACCAGTAACGACGCTCCCCGCATGTCCGCAATTCCGACCGTCACCGTACTTCGATGCTGCCTTTGATAGGGTCCTATCCTTGATCGGCGTTTATGGCGCGCGTAATCTCACCCACCCAGGCGAGTGAACGAGACGAAAAGTGGGCCATTTGATCTAGGAAGCTCCCATGTCACAAAAGGATGGAAGCATTGGGTGCTTGCAGTGATTCCCGGATGCTTCCTCGTGAACTACGCCTGGATTGCCTTCCCCTCAGCAGCTCTCGAAGAGGAGCTCTCGCAAGGCAGAACGGCCGCCCCTGAGGGATGGACAATTCCTCTGATTCAACGTCAAACCCATTCCCTTGAGAGAGAGCGAATTCACAGGAAAGGAGTGGCTACGCCGGCGTAATTGGAAATCCCCGCGCGTGGTTTCGAAGCCGCAAATTCTGCTCCCTGTCCACGTCCGCATGGGCTAGAAATCCTTGTGCCACCGCTTTTTTACCATATTGATCTGTGTCTGAGCCCGCGTGCGCCAAAAACGTAGAGGGCTCGGCAGGGCGGCAGCCTGCCTCTCCAGTATCCCTGCTTAGAGGTTCTGCTCACAACTGTGATTCTATGCTAATTTGCCGTTTTTCACGTTAGTCGATTCTTGCTGGTGCTCATCCCTTCTCTTTTTCGAAATCCGTGGGGCATTCGTTCCAGAGATAGGCACACAACGGACGCCAATCACGATAGTCCGGGATAACGATGTCCGCGCCGGCGCCAATTAATCGTTCGCGTTTCCAGGGGTCAGGCCGCCCGCTGCGTCCCGCTTCATCGCTCGCCACCGCTACCGCTATCCCCCCCACTGCCTTGATGTTCCGAATTTCAACGTAGCCATCCCCGAATCCTAATAGAGCTTCGCCCGGCACGTGGTGCGTTTCGAGAATTCGCTCGATTACCTTAGCTTTTGAAAAGGTCTTATATTCATCCACTGCTCCAAACATTTTCTCCCCGAAAAAACGGTCCAACCCCAAAAGCCTCGCCTCTTCTAGGACGTAAACCTCGTCCGTGCCACTGGCCAAATACAGTTGCACCCCCCGCCGGTGAAGATGCTCCAATAGATCCAAGGCGTAAGGCACTAAATAGTCGGTACGCTTAGCCTTGCCGGAGCGTAACGCTTCCCGTCGGCCCGCAATTCTTTCCATTAACCGATCGTGATACCGCCGTTTGTAGGCCAGAGGATCGTCAGGAATTCCCCCCCGTTTGCCAACCTCCTCCGCGAGCCGAATCATCTGATAGATCGTCTGTTTTCCCGTAAGTTCCATCACGAATGCCAGTACAATTCGGCGAAGCTCCTCAGCCGACTCGCTTGTACCCGTGGCCTGTAGCACCTCGACCATCATCGGCACCATTACTTCGGGCCAACCCTCACGAATCAGGCTTAGCGTGCCGTCAAAATCGAATAGGACATGCTTAAACTGTCCGCGGCTCTCAACCGGGCGAATAATTTCGACGGAAGTCCCCGGCAAAAAGAAGCCTCTAAGCCGCGCCTCCGCGACGGGGGAATAATCGGCCTCCTCGTATTCGTGTTTGGTGGTCATCAGGGGCTAAATGAGCGTTTTAAAGAGATGTCAGTCCGGTCTCTTCCGAAGGCATTACGGCAGGAAAAATGTGAGCAAATCGGAAAAAACTTCACTGGCCGTAACAACGCAGTTGATGGCAACAATCTCACGGACTCCAAAGCGATAGTTTCTCTTAAAGCCCAAGTGAGAGTATTTACTCTCTCCTTTCAATCCGGCAGGATGGCCACGGCACGCACCGGTGATCCATCACCCCCAACAAGCCGCAGGGGAAATGCCGCCAACGTGAATTCCTCCGGCAAAAGCTCGAGGTGAGCCAAGCCTTCCAGCAACACAATTTCCACTCCCTTTTTCAGGAGCGCATAATGACACGCTCGGCCTGCGATCTTGCTTGGTGTGGGCAAATCCATTCCCAGTAGCACAATGCCGGTGGCGGCAATCCATTCCGCTGCTTCTAACGTGAGCGATGGAAGATCGGTGAAATACTCCGGGGTGTTAAAGGTTCGATCCCACCCAGTGCGGAGTATTACCCGCCCCCCCGCTTGGAAGCTCGCAGCATGCGGCTGGAGCATTTCCGGGGTAATCGGGGTTTTTGGAACCAAGGCACTTCCCGGGGCTAGGTCAACCAATCGAGCCGGTCCGAAGAATCGCCCCAGCGGAATCTGATCTACCGTTACCCCATCGGCATAAAAATGTGCCGGGGCATCCAAATGGGTCGCCTGATGCGAGCCTAATTTCAACTGGCTCACCCGCACGCCATGTTCGGCCATGGTCCTGAAGGCCGTTATTTTTAAAGGAGGATCACCGGGGTAACTAAGCTGACCGTCTGCGATCGGGTGGGATAGATCGACTAGCCTTGGCATGCAACTCTCCGCTGGTTAGGCAAAAACTACTCAAGAAACTGCTCCGCTTATCCCCAACGAGATCAGGCAAGATTTTTCGCGACGACACATGGCACCAGATGCGCAACGATAGTTCATTACCTGAAGTTAACCGCCTGAAATTTACCGCCTAAAAATCACCGACTGTTGAGGTGGTATCGCAAGAGTATACTGCTGCCGGCAAATGGCGGTTAGAGCCGGCGGCTCCCAATCCATGCTAACTTGTCGGGGATTGTTATTAACGATCTTACTGACGATAGGTTCCGCAAACCTCACATAAGCGCTTACAAGATTAGTAGCGTTTATTCTCAGATGAAGCTTTTCTTAAAATGGAAGGGCTTTCCTTGTTCTGTGTGGTACCTCGCACGACGGAAAGGGTTGACGAAATTGGTTGGGGAGAGAGCGGAAACGGGCTGCCTTCATTTGTATACAGTAACGATGACTTTCGTATACATTTTTCAATAAATAATAAGGCACCGCGGGGAAAATTCCGCACGAAAAAAGAATCTGATGTCCGCGGACGTTAAAGAGGTAGAAAGGGGGTGATTTTCAGACATCGGCAGTGCATGAGCCGCAAGGTGCTCTTCTCCGGGTGCTCCGACCCCGAAGAAGCCGTGCTTGTACTATCCCCGGTATCGATAAGCTTGGAAGATGAGAGCTGAAGCCTTCGCAAGTCGCGCATGGAAGAGAGGAAGAGAAAGTGTAACGACGCTCCGAGCTCAGATGGTCGCCCAAAAGTTGTCCGCAGATTTCTTTAAGCTGTGCTGACCCCCATTTTTGCAGACGGCCGGAGTGCGACTGCAGTGTAAAGTAATAACGTTGACGGGCTTGTCTGTCTCGAATGAAGTGCTTACCCGGCCGCCAGGCGGAGACTGTTGCGAGAAGTTTCGCGTGACAATTGCACGAATCACTGCATATATCGATATATATCGATGGCCGCACTACCCCGCAATCCCCCACCCGGTGAAATCGAGAAGCAATCAGTGGAGTCAAAAACAATCAAATAGAATTTCTGAAGTTTAAAATTTGCATGAGTCGCACCAACCCTGTTGCCCTAGCCCAAGGCAACCATGGTGGGTTGATGACTCGGTCCAAATAATTAGGAATTGTTATTTAAACTACCGCTAGAAGAAACGATTTTAATGCAGTTTGGTTTTTTCCGAGTAAGCCCTTAAAAGACGAGGTCCGATACATTGAGCTTTGTGAGCCCCTTATTCTGCAGATACTTCTACGGTTCAACCCGTCGAAACCGGCGACTCGCCGGGCGAAAGCTCGCTGGCTCAGTTCGCTCCAATGGTGGCAACTTTTCCATAAAGCGATCAAGCCGCCCCAAGTCATTTCTTTGAGTCGCCCACCAAACGCCGGCTCATCCCCTTCGAAACCGGGAACTGGCCCGGCGATCCTCGCTTCAAATTTCCTGTCTTTGGCTAATGGATCGTCTCCTATTGGCAAAGCGTCTTTCCCCCGAAAGGATTTCGGGCATTCCTTCTTGACTTTTCGTGGGTCAAGAAAAAAATTCCATTAGACTATTTAATATCGTCCCTACGTAAACGGGCGTCCAATATGATGCTTGTAATTCTTGGGTGAATCGCTGTTAGGTCTGAAGCGTTTCAGAACCATCGGATCAAGGCCCCTTCAGACAAGATTTGCTGGAATTAGCGGCCGACAGGTCACGCATATTTTTAAGCGGAGGTAGCCGAGCTCCACGATATTGTTATTGTTCCCTCGCAAACATTCGGTTGATTTTTGGATTAGTTTTACGTTTTTGCTTTTGCCTCCCTGTTCAAAGCTACTGATTCTTGCTAATATAACTGTATCGTCCCCCTCCCGGTTGTGGCCGTGTCCTGAATGGATGTTTGGGGCACGGCCCGCTTTTTTCTATCTGTTTTCGACTTGTTTATCTTCCACCTATCTTCGACCCTTTTTTCGACCTTGCCCGAAAACAGCTATCTGCCAACGATGCTAAACACGTCGAAGTCTTTCAGCTTTCGACCGTGTCAGCAGTTCGGAGACATCAACCGATATTTCTGAACGCTTGCCGTGCTTCTAGCCGTCGCAAGCCAATTTGCGGCTTTGCGCATCGGCCTGAGGAGGGCAAAACTCCTTCAGATTACTTTCGGATGAATAGCCAGTTTTCCGCGACGGAATCTTGCTGCCGTCTAATGCCAAGTCGCCGTGTGCCACAGACTTCACCCTCCGCACAAAAGTAATTCGAGCATTTACTGAAGGCAAGTTGGTCTTTCGTTGTACTATTCGGCTATCGTTCGCCCGGGCAGGGAGATGATTTCGTTCAAGGAGCATGTGGATCAAGGAGGGCGAACCCATGTCGAAGAAATTCGCCCTGATGCTGAGGGCCAAAGAGCGTGAAACTCTGAGGGAACTGGCGAAAAAGGGCAAGGAGGCAGGCTGGAAGTTGCGACAAGCCCAGGCAGTTGATCGCGGAGAGGTGGCGGCCCATTCCGGCCCGACCTGATCAGCCGCAACGCCGAGCGGATCGGTGTGGACTGCCAGCTCAGCACCGAAGAAGCAGGCACGCTACTGAAACATCTCTCTCCGAGAGTTATGACATTATGGTGCGGTAGTATTTTGATTCGGATCGCCTGAAAAGCGTTTCCGGATTTTTGCGCACTGGATCCTTCCCTAAAAACGCCACCGGAGGCGCTATCAATGTGTCTAATAAAGTTCGCGACGAAGCGGCCGAAATCACGCCTACCTGCCCTCTCTGCCCTTTGAAGGAGTTCCTAACAGCTATCTTTCTCCCTCTCCCCCCAAAACTCGGACTGCTTCATGCAAGGCGATAGTTGCAGCCGAGCTCTCGGTCCCCGTAAAATGATACCACGTCAGTAAACGACATGACAAAAACGCGTAGCCACGGCTTTGCAGGGTCCACGTTTGGCAAGTAGGTATTTCTTTTCCAGGAGATGCCGAAAGGTCGACCTTCGAGCCGCAACCGCAAATACCGGCCTAAAACGGATAAGGACCCGATCGATGTCCTACTCGAGCCGACTGTTGCCGGTAGTGGCGTGGATTGCAGTGGGAATCCTTCTGATTTTGGGCATTCTAACCGGGGGGGCATTCCGCATGTTTTGGTGGGAAAAACCCACGTTGGGCGATCCGATGGTTACACAAGTTTCTTGGGCAAACCAGGCCGAAAAACCACCACTGACTACCGAGCAAGTTGCTAGCTTGGTCACCTCTCGACTTCCAAATGAAGAGCCGGAATTCCTCGAAGCGCGAAAGCGGATGCTCATCCATCATTTACACGGGCGAGATATTACGGACTCCGCAGTCCTTCGGGCTATGGGAAGAGTACCACGGCAGCTTTTCGTCTCCGAACCACTTCGGGAATTAGCTTACGCGGATCACCCGTTGCCCATCGGCCACGAACAGACCATTTCGCAACCTTACATCGTCGCTTTGATGACGCAGCTTGCGCAGCCGAGCCCTGAATCTCGGGCTTTAGACATCGGCACCGGCTCCGGCTATCACGCCGCAGTCTTGGCCGAAATCTGCAAAGAAGTGTACAGCATCGAGATTATTAAACCGCTTGCCGAGGAGGCCGAAAAACGGCTCCAATCCCTCGGTTACACGAATATCACGGTACGACATGGAGACGGTTACCGTGGTTGGCCTGAAAAGGCACCGTTTCATGTGATCATCGTTGCGGCTGCCCCGGACCATGTGCCGCAACCCCTGGTGGACCAATTGGCCCCGGGGGGAAGACTCGTGCTGCCGGTGGGACGCTTTTACCAACAATTGCTTGTCGTCGAAAAACAGCTTGACGGAACCGTACGCCGGATCCCCAGCGTACCCGTCAGTTTTGTGCCGATGACCGGCGAAGCTGAACGCCAATAGGTAGCCGGCACGCGGCCCTACCGCCGATACACCAACTATCCGGAGCGAACTTCTGCCCGCGGCATGCAAGCAGATACCGATAGCCCATCGACTACTTTCTTAATCGACGGGATAATCAGCACAAAACCGAGCTTGGCATGGCGTTGCTTGGGGAGTGCGGCGTTGCTTCCCGAGTGCTACATTTCATTCCGATAAAGCGCAGCAATCCGAGTGCACGCTTATCGGTGTGCCCCAAGTGCCGCCATTGCCTTTCCTGGTTTCGCGCCGAGCGTGTATATCCAGATTAATCCAGCACCCACAAGGGCAACGATGCTAATAAGTTGCGAAACGGTCAGCCCCACGCCCCCCAGAACGAGGAGGCTTGGCTCGTCGTCCCGGATAATCTCCAAAATAAACCGGCTCACAGGATACGCGGTAAACATCATTGCCAGCACCTGCCCATCATGACGGCAAAATGGCTCGCAAGCCATTAGAAAAAGACACAAAAGCAACGCGTTGAAGGCACTGTAAAGCTGGGACGGATGCACGGGTAAACTCTGCGGTGCTTGATTGGCAATCGACCATCGGTAAACCCGCGTTTGATCCTGAACTGAAATTTCTAAGGTTTCGGTAATCTGATGAGCCCAAATGAGTTCGGATTGGGCCGCTTCCACCGTCGGTGTCGGCCTTCCATTGATAGCCACCATCCGCTGGCCTGGTTTCAGCCCCTGCCTTTCCGCCTCAGAGCCCGGTTGTACGGCGCTGACTATCGGGGGATCGCCCCCCGAACCGCGAAATTTCAATCCGTGAATAAAAGCTTGGCCTGATTGAACCTGATGAACATGCGCAAGGCTTCCCGCAGGAAAGCGCACAGCCCACGGCAGTTCGCACACTCCCCCGAAGCAACATCCGTTCAAAAAACAGCCTAATCGACCGATGGCTAACCCGAGCATAAAACTGGGGGCCATCAGGTCGAGGGTTGCCCAAACCGGAACCCGCCACCAGCGCAGGAAAACGAGGGTGCCGGCAATTCCGCCGATGACCGACCCGTAAACCACCAATCCTCCGCGCGTCACATTGAAGACATTGATCGCTGTGCGCAACCAATCGACCTGCCCGCTCGGTGCTTGAACGCGAATGTGCGACCAGTACTCCACGACATAGAAAAGCCTGGCTCCGATAATTCCAGAAACAAATGCCCAAAAGGCTAGTGACAGGATGAAATCGCTATCAAATCCGCGATGACTGCCTCTCCAAATCGCGAGCCCAACCGCAGCAACCACCGCCAGAAGCAACATCACCCCGTACCCGCGAATGGGCAGCCCTTGCGGCTCAAGGAGCGCCGGCAAAACAAAAATGATGATGAAGGCGACTACCGCCGCCAAAAGAAGCTGATCCCGCAATTCGCCGGTCCAGCCGGTTCGGCGCCAGACTCGATATGCGATAACTCCCACGCTCAATAACCAAACGGCCAATAACCATCCAAAACCGAACACGGGAATTCCGAGGAATTCCCTAGGGATTAAAAAAAGCGTTGGCCTCATGCAGCAACCTTGCCCTTTTATTTGACGTCGAAATCTGGCGGCTAATCTTTTCCGAGGTCTATGAAGCCCCTCTCCTCCGAAGTTTATGAAAGCCCCGGTTTATGAAGCCCCTCTCAATCACCCCCGGAAAGCCTAATGTGAACAACCTACCCCACCAAAAACCGACCGATTTGCAATCGGAGCTTTTTTCGCAACAGTAGTAAGCTATCCGTAATTGATACCCTGCTTGTTGTTGCCGGACACCGGCGATCCGCCTACCGTTCCGAATCCCCGCCGTTTTGATCTATCTATTTCTCTGCCACAAACACCTTGGACTTGCCACGAAAATCCCCTTCGATAAGCGGTAGCACACCTTACGATCAACGTTCTGGCAGCTCACAATCGCGCATCATTTTTGCGGAAAGGCCCCCGTCGTAACACAGCATTCGGGCTGCAAATTCACGCACTCTAGGTTCCCCAATATCAGTTCCTTTAGTTCCCCATTGAAAGTCCTTTAGTTCCCCATTGAAAGGAAATCCGGCAGCGGCTGCCTGACGCCATTAAGCCCCTGCATCACGGCTCGAGTAACAAGTTATCGATTAGTCGGGTTTTCCCTAAGCGAACTGCCACGGCAGCCAGGGTCTTTCCGGTAATAGCGTCAACCGGCTGTAAAGTCTCAGGATTCACCAGCGCAACGTAATCGGTTCTTGCGTTGGGAATCGCATCGATAACCTGTCGCATTTCCCGAAGAATCACATCGGCACGGCGTTCCCCGTTTCGTAAGCACTCGGCCGCCCGACAAAGGCTCCGCCATAAGACCGTCGCCTGTTTCCGGCTTTCAGGATCCAGGTAGCTATTCCGGGAACTCATGGCGAGGCCATCAGACTCGCGGACCGTGGGCAAAACGCGGAGGATGATCGGAAGATCCAAATCGCGGATCATCTTCTCAATCACCAGGGCTTGCTGATAGTCCTTTTGCCCGAAATAGGCTACGTCCGGTTGAACGATGTTAAAAAGCTTCAGTACAACTGTGGCAACCCCGCGGAAATGCCCCGGGCGACAGACCCCTTCGAGCGGTTCCGATACACCTTTGACCTCGACCCAGGTGTCAAAACCCGGAGGGTACATCTCCCGCGCCTCCGGGGCGAAAACAAGCTCCACACCACAGGAACGAAGGCCGGCGAGGTCCCGATCCAAGGTTCGCGGGTAGCGTTCAAAATCCTCCTGGGGCCCGAACTGCGTGGGGTTCACAAAAATGGAAACAACCGTGCAATCGCACTCGGTCTTGCAGGCCCGCACCAAGCTCAGATGCCCCTCGTGAAGTGCCCCCATTGTCGGCACGAAACCAACCCGTTTCCTTTCCCGCCGAATAAGGGTTAAGGCCTCCCGCAGTTCCGCGATTTTCCGAATCAATCTGGGTTCCCGTGCGGCCATACCACCCTCTACCAAAGAATCTGCGGCACTTTTCCTCCGATGTCTCAGCTTACAATCTCCAGATTGCCTGTAACCCCAGAATCAACAACTTGTTGATACCGCATGGCACGGGCATCACCGCTTCAAAAGGTATTAAGACTGTAAAATATGCAGGATTAAGTGCCGGTTTGAACTATTCGCTTCTTGGACGAACTCCGCCCGGCCAGCTTTACTCCATCGCTTGGATAGCCGCGGCAAGTTCCCGGTAACATTCCTGTTTAGAGACTCCTGTCAGCCGAAGCACCGGCCCCAGCCCCGGTCGAGTTGCCTCACAGGCGATCGCCTCGCGCAATAGGGAAATCAGGGATCGATTGCTTGCACCTGAAAGCCGAAGCTTATCCGTTGTTTCAACACCCTTGAAGCAGTCGGCACCCAGCCCATCCGCGGCAAGGTCCTCTAATAACACCAAAAGCTTAGGTTGGGGAAACCGACTTATCGCTTCGAGCAAGGTGACTCGCGCTTGCTCATAAGCCGCCACCTCCACAGATCCCAAACTACTCCAATAGTTTAGATAGCCCAACGATTGTCCGAGCCAAAAATCACTCACAAGCCAACACGCTGACCCCGTCTCATGCTCCCCTCTAGCCAGCATCCGTTTAACGATCTGGCCCCGAGTTTGAACGATTGCTAATTCCTTTTCTACCGCTTTCGCAAAATTTAGACAACCGGACTCGGGACACTGAAAGGCTTCACTTTCGTTGGACCGGGAATCATATAGACGCCCAATGGAGCCCCCAAAATCCACCTCGGCTACGAGCGACTTTTTGCCCACCCGCGGCGGGCCGGTAATCGCCACGTATCGGGGGCTTAGCTCTAGGTGGTTCAGCAAGCGTTGTAATGACCAGCCAATCTTGGGATGAATCAAATCGGGGGCAATTTCACAGGCAGGCTCCAGCACAAACCGCCGAAATGCCATCCGCGGGTGAGGGACCTGGAGGTCTTCGCCCTCGATCACTAGCGCGTCATAGAGGAGCAAATCCAAATCAATAGTCCGCGATTCCCACCGCTGAGTGCGGTATCGCCCCATTTGCTTCTCGATTTTGTGGAAAATTTGAAGAAGCCATCGTGGCGGCAGATCTGTTTCCATCAACAGCGCACCGTTAAGGTAGTTCAGTTGATGGGGCGGCCCTCCCACCGGCCTAGTTTCAATCCACCGGCTTGCTCGGATGATTTTGATCCCCGGCTGCTGCCCCAAAAGCTGGATCGCTTGGCGGAGATTCCTATCGCGATCACCGAGGTTTGTACCAATTCCGACGAGGGCAATTGCCATGGGTGCAACGTTCCCACATTCAACCTATGACTCAACGCGACCGTAAGCCGCCTCCACCTTCCGAAGCCAGAAATTGTCGGACAATCCCCCGGGACCGGTCGGTTCGAAAGCTGGAAAATCGCCCAGACGGCTACACTAACCCCTTCTGTGAATAAGCGTTGCAAATCGCCGCAAGCGAAATCCCCCCAGCGTATAGGTTTCCAGAGGTGCACTCCCCCGCAAGCCGATTCCCCACCTCCTCAAAGGATGGGCAATCCGTTGATTTCCCGGGAGGTATTTGCTCGTGTTGTTAGAGTCTCCTTTACCAATTCGATCCGTTCAACCGCCCGTATCGGCCGCGCAGCTCCAACTGTCTCACCGTATCGGGAAGCGACCTCTTGGGGCAGGAAACTTTAGCTTTCTATCATTAACGACTGCTTTTATTCTCCCCGGGCCTCAAGCGACGATTAATCCAAATACCAAGTATTTTAGAGATTTATGAATTGCCCCTTACCCCACGCTCGCCCATGAAGCCGAACCTTCTGCCCTTTCGCTCTAACGCGGTGTCCCCAGGTGATCCAGCAGGACATACGGATTTTCGATGGATTTTCTGGGAGTCTTTCTATCTGAATTGAATATGACGATATAATTCGAGAAAGGATAACGAAAATCAATTGCAAAATCGAATTCCGCGGAAAGGAAGCAACTGGGCTTACGGCTCCATGCGAGTCCTGAAAAGCTGCAAGTGATCCATGAATGATTTGACCGTGCTGACAAGCGCTCCCCAACCGGAAAAAACGTCCCAGCTAAGAATCGGCGGTGCTAACTACTTAAATTCGTGGCCCTTGACCCGTTACCTGCGGGATTGGTTTCCGGATGCTGAGATTAACTTTGACGTTCCCAGCCAATTGGCCGAGGACTTGGCCGCCGGCAAGCTTGATGTGGCGTTAATCCCCTCCATTGAGTTTTTCCGCATTCCCGGTGCGAACGTCGTTTCGGATGCATGTGTGGCCTGCCAAGGGGAAGTGCGGAGTGTCAAGCTGCTCAGTCGTGTTCAGCCCAATAAGATCCGCACGTTGGCATTGGATCAAACTTCGCGAAGTAGTGTTGTTCTGGGTCAATTGTGGCTTCGGGAACGCTGGCAGTGTTGGCCGCAGACCGTCCCATTGAGTGCTGATTTTCCTTTGGGAAGCTCGGCTTGCGACGCCGCCATCCTCATCGGTGACCGAGCTATGCAGACAGAGGGGAATTGGGACGGGTTTACCTTAGTCTATGACTTGGGGAGCGAGTGGTACAGTTGGACGGGGTTACCCTTCGTTTTTGCCCTGTGGGTGTGCCGCCCCGGGATCGATGCCAATCAGCTTCACCAAGGGTTTGCGGCAGCCCGGGATGAAGGAATTCGAAAGATTCCGCAGCTTTCCCGAGAGGCCTCCGAGCGTTTGGGAATCCGCGAAGAGGTCTGTTGCACCTATTTGGCAGAAAAGCTGAGATTTCACTTCGATGAAGCGGCTCAGGCCGGTCTGGAGCGCTTTCGCCAGTTGGCAGTGAAGCATCACCTTCTCCGGCCGCGTTGAGATGTTGCGCTAAGACGTATAGGCCGGTGACGAAGGCGCACTTGGCAAGAACGCGCCGGACCGTGGTTTAAGCAATCGGTTTAGCTTGATCCACCCGGATAGGATTGAAGAGATCGTTTCGGATAACCGCAAATACCGGAGCGAGACCGCTCGGTTTAGCGTGGCTCGGCCGATCGTAGGAGAGGCAATTCCTTTTTTACGTGTGTGTGGAGGCATTTCCGATCCTATCCGAGTTTATGGAGAATTGGGTGGCATTTCCCAAGGCGGCGGCATGAAAATCCGAAAAGCCTTCAGCTCCCGCTTTCGGGGCAAGCGTTGATTATGGCTCCTCAGTTTTTGATTTTCGCCTAAAAGAAGCTCGTTTTCATTTTCGGCTGGAACAAATTCGCTGGTATCGAACCGGTTATTGACGCAAGCCTTTCGCCTTGCCCAAAAATCAACGGTACTGGGATTTATAAAACTTGTTTGGTGGTCAGTAACTTCTTGTTTTCTTGTTGGGTTCTTTCAGGCGGTAAATTTGTTTCAATGAAACTTCAGGCCATGAATCGTGATATTTTTAATCTGCTCGAATATGCGGCGGGTGGCGGTCGGATTAGTCCGAGGGATGCCCTTCGATTATTGAACGAGGCCCCACTAACGGCCCTAGGTGCTGCTGCCGATACACGGTGCCGGCAACTCCATCCGGATGGTTATCGCACTTATCATATCGATCGGAATATCAACTACTCCAACGTGTGTGTAGCCGGATGCCGGTTTTGTGCATTCTGGCGGGGGAAAAATTCGCCGGAGGCCTATGTGCTTTCCTTCGAAGATCTCTTCCGGAAAATTGAAGAGACCATTGCCCTTGGCGGCGATCAAATTCTTTTGCAGGGCGGATTGCATCCGGATTTGCCACTGGATTGGTACGAAGATCTGCTCCGTGCCATTAAGGAAAGATTTCCTCAAATCAATATTCATGGGTTTAGCCCCCCAGAAATCGAGCATTTCAGCCAACTTTCGGGCTTGCCGATTCGCGAGGTTTTGATCCGTCTGCGCCGTAGCGGCCTCGGGAGTCTTCCAGGCGGCGGAGCCGAGATTTTAGTCGAGCGGATCCGTTCCCAGCTTAGTCCGAACAAGGTTTCTGCCGAGAAATGGTTAGAGATATGTCGGACTTGGCACGAACTTGGAGGGCGAAGTTCAGCCACCATGATGTTCGGTCATGTCGAGACTTTGGCCGACCGGGTAGAGCACTTGGAACGGATTCGTGAGCTTCAGGACGAAACGGGTGGTTTCACGGCGTTTATACCCTGGACATTTCAACCCGGTGACACGCCCATGCGCGAAGTTCCGCGGGTCGGCGCGTTTGATTACTTGCGCACCTTGGCGGTTGCCCGGCTTTTCCTGGACAATTTTCCCAATATCCAGGCAAGTTGGGTGACCCAGGGCCTCAGAATTGGACAGTTGGCCCTGCGATTCGGGGCCAATGACATGGGAAGCCTCATGATTGAGGAAAACGTGGTGGCGGCTGCCGGCGTGCGCTTTCGCTGTACAGAAGCCGAGCTGCGGCAAGCTATCCGAGATGCGGGTTTCGAGCCCCGGCGACGCAATGTTTTTTACGAGCTCTTAGAGCCTGAAGTGACGCAAGCTACGCAAAACTTAATTCCGGCTAAATCGTAAATAGCTTCATGTTGGCCCAGGAGCCACTTGGAAAAGTATCTTGGAGACCGGAGTCGACTTTGAGCAGAAGGCATCAACTTCGTGCGGGAATAGTGCTTCGGGGCGTCAGCGATTTCAGCAAGATTGTGCCTCACCATTCCTTTTTACGGGGTTCAGATGGAACCCTTCGCCACGTCATGAGAGAGCAGCTTGCCGTATCTGCGATTCCCTAAGTGCAGTATTCATTAAGGCCGTTTTTGGCGTGCAAGTTGCTTTCTCTCTCAGCTTGCTTTGGGAGAGAAGTACTCCAAGGGCTGAGGGATACAAGTTGGCTGAGATTGGCCGAGTTTCCCGCTCCAGCTTTGCCCCCATATGCCGCCGCCTTCGGCTGCCCAATTTTCTCCTACGGGCTGTCTTCCTGCCGCCACTAGCGCATCTCAGTTTAAAGCTCATTGGTGCTTGTAGATCACGAGACTTACGCTTAGCCCTGCCTGGTAGCATGTTCCGTGGCGAGCTGCGAGCCACGGCCTGCCTTGAAAGGAGTCGCGCTTCGCTAAGAGAGGTTACAGCCGAGCTTTGCCCAAGGGTGGCACGATGCTCGTGACGGGAGCTCCACGGTCGATTGCCGCGTTCGCGGCACGCCATTAAGGCTGCTCGTGGCAAATCGACTTCCGACGAAACCTTCACCTGCACAGACCTTGCTTTGGGGCCAGCACCGTGGTATGTGTTTCACTGGTCAAAGGAGCCGGATTGAGTCCAGTCAAGCGAGTTTTTCGGGGGCTTTGCCGAGAAGGGAGGGCAAGTGGCCATGAAATGCACCATGGGTGCCGGCACGAGGCTAATCGATGTGCAACCCCTTGGTATGACGTTCGGGCGTAAACCGTCCGAGGTCCCCAAAAATCATGACGGCATGAAGCCGCTTTTCGGGGCAAGGTTCCATTGGTCATCGAGTAGGCGGCGGTCCACATTCCTACTTCTTATCTCGGTGCTGTCTTGCTCCGTAACGCTCTTCGAATCACCGTTTTACGTTCCTACATTGGCTCAAGATCGGCTTCGGCTTCCCGTGACCCGAGATGTTTGGGTTTCCTGCGTGGGTCAGGAGGCTTTTTGTAACACCGGCGGATCATCGCGGGTGAAGCTAAAATCCATTCAAGAGATGACTCTGGTGGATTTTGATCCTCAACCGCTTCGTGGACGAATCGTTCGTCGGGCGTGGTTGCATCTTAAACGTGCGGGCAATGAAAGGTTGCACCGGGTCACGGTGAGCAGTATTACGGCAGATTGGGTCGAGGGAACGGCCTCCAGCTATGCCCCGCAAGAGGGTAGTTCTTGTTTCTTATGGCGGCGATACCCGCGCGTGCCCTGGGCCTATCCAGGAAGCGATTTGACGGCGGTTGTCCTGTCGCAAGGTGGCTCGATTTGGCGAATGGCAGACGCCAGCGATCCGGATTCCGAAGGGTGGCAGCGGATACCCGTAGATCCCAAGGTAATTGCGGCCCGTGTTGCTGGGATTAGCTATGGTTTCTTCGTCTTTGATGACACAGGCTCCGAATGGACGCGTGACGGCGAAAAGTTCGAATATCGTCTGTTTCCCAATCGCTTCTTCTTTTCCAAAGATTCGAGACGAGACGATGCTCCATACTTCATTGTGGAGTTGGGGCCCAGGGATGATCAGCCTCCCTTGCCACCGGTCGACTTTGAAGTATCGGAGAGGGACCTCCCCGCAGGTCAAGCCCGCATTCGATGGCAAACGCCGGAGGACCGTGGCGGGGGCGAAGTTGTGGGCTTTCGTGTGACCCTTCAGGGCGATCCGGTACCGCAATATCTTGTTCCTAACGCGGGCAAGGCTGGATCTACGGTCGAGATGCATCTTCGCGATTTAGATCTCGTGGCGGCAGAGGTAAAAACCCTAGAAGTTGCTGCGGTCGACACAGCGGGTAATGTCGGATCGCCAGGAAGGTGCGAGATCCGAACCTCGGCGAGGAAACCGCTGGTTATCCCGGCGTGGAGTACTATCGGGAGTTCTGCCGGCTCCACGATAGCCCCACCATTTTCCACAGATTCTTCGCGGGCAGGTTCGAGGGCAAACCCTTCTTTGCCCCAACTCGGTTCCGCGATTATTGCCGTGGTTGATGAGCTGGATAAAGTCGAGGTTACAACCGGCCGATTTGTCCCTGAACAACCCGACGAATATCAGTTCTCCAATCACCTATGGAACGCTGCTCAGCGGAGCATTCGACTTTTTGGGGCGCGCAACGAGTTTGTTGCCTTTCAGATACTTTTTCGGGGGAGCGTTCGGGGATTACGGCCGACCCTTGTGTTCGAGAAAAGAGTTGCGGGGATTCGTGCACAATTCGCTCAATTAGTGCCCGTGCCCACTAAGGCCGGTCTGTTTCCAGACGTGGCCCTGCCGCTAAGTGGGCCGATCGATCTTCCGATTGCCCCGGTGGTTGACCTTACCCCCGCTGGGGCAGGAGCCTCTCGGCCGGTCTGGAGCGCACTTCTGTGCGAGCTTTATATCCCTCATACCGTACCGAGCGGCCAATACAGGGGGGATCTGACATTTCGCACGGGAAGCGAATCGTTGCGGATCGAGGTTTCCTTACGGGTATGGGATTTTACATTGCCGGATTATTTGAGTTTTATCCCCGAAATGAATTGCTACGGCTTACCGGAAAATGAGCGCGATTACTACCGCCTCGCACATCTTCACCGCACGGTGCTCAATCGATTGCCCTATTCTCAACGGGGAACCCTTGCACCCGGATGTGCACCAGCTTGGGACGGCCGGCAATTGAATTGGGCTGATTGGGACAAACGTTTCGGTCCTTATCTTGACGGCTCGGCCTTCAGCGATCTTCCCCGCAAAGGAGTCCCATTAGAGGTTTTTTACCTGCCACTTCACGAAAATTGGCCCACCCCGATCGACGATCGTCATTACAACGGCAGCTATTGGGCGGATCAGGCCTTCAGTCAAGAGTACCGGAAAACTTTCGTAGCGGTTTCGCGGCAATTTGCCGAGCACATCGACAAACAGGGTTGGCATGACACACTGTTTCAATTTTATCTCAATAACAAGGTGGACTATAAACGGAGCGGATGGTCTCGCGGTTCTTCTCCGTGGTTACTGGATGAGCCAGCGAACTTTCAGGACTTTTGGGCCCTTCGTTGGTTCGGAGAGGCATTCCATGAAGGGATCAATCAGGTTTCGGGCACGCGATCCCGGCGCGCGAAGCTCGTTTTTCGTTGCGATATTTCGCGCCCCCAGTGGCAGCGGGATGCTTTGGACCATGTTTTAGACTATAACGTTGTTAATGGCGGAGTGTTCAGACAATACCACCGCTTGGTGACGGACCGAAAGGAGCGATTAGGGCATATCGTCGTCGATTACGGGTCGGCTAATCCCTTGGATCAGAGCAATGTGCAGCCCACCGCCTGGTGCTGGGATTCTTGGACCTTGGGTAGTGATGGGGTGATTCCGTGGCAGACGATCGGTCGAGACCAATCGTGGCTTGAAGAAGATGAGCTGTCGTTGTTTTATCCGGGTTCGCGGGTGGGGCTTCGAGAGCCGGTCCCCTCGATTCGGTTGAAAGCATTTCGACGGGGTCAACAAGACGCCGAATACCTTACGATCCTGCGCGAGGTGCTCAGCGAGCCCCGTTGGGCGGTGGGGGAGATGGTCCGCCAGGCGTTGAACCTCCAGGCCGTTTGGGAGGGAACCGGATTTGCCGGTGAAGACGCTGGTCGTGGCGGTTACCGTGCTTTGCGGCCCCAGGATCTTTGGCAAGCCCGCGGGCGAATCGCCGAGCGAATCGCGCTTGCAAAACCCGAGCCCAAACGCCGATTAGTTGATTTTCGGACACCACCGCGGCTTCCTCATGATTCTCCAACTGCTTATGCGGAAAACGCGTTTTCGCAATAGAAATGTTTTGCGTAAAGACGTCGCACTTTGAACGTATAAGCTTTGTGCTTCTTCGAACTCAACCCGGCCAATAGAACAAGAAATAACCGGGAAAAAAAGGGAGAATCACCGATGCAACGACGCCGATTTTTGAAGTGGTCTGCGGTGGCTGGAGCAACCGCTTGGGCTTTGCCCCAGTTTGTGCCGGCTTCAGCTAAACAAGCAAACGATCGCATCGGCGTAGCGGCAATGGGGCTGCGGGGCCGCGGCGGTCAGCTCTTAAACGCCTTTGCGGAGCAGCCGGAGGTCGAAATTCGCTACGTGTGCGACGTAGATCGAAGAGTGCTCCTCGCCGCGGCAGAAACCACGGAAAAGCGCACAGGCCGCCGCCCGAAAGCGATCAAGGACTTTCGCGAAGCACTCCAAGATCCCACGGTGGCGGTGCTGGTCAACGGTGCCCCCGATCACTGGCATGCCATCCCCACCATCATGGCCTGTCAAGCGCGGAAAGATGTTTATGTGGAAAAGCCGGATGGCCACAACATCCTTGAAAGCCGCGCGATGGCGCATGCCGCCGAGAAGTACCAGCGGATCGTACAACTGGGTACTCAGGCCCGAAGCGAAGCTGTGATGTTTTCTGCCGTGAAGTTCATTGCGGAAGGGAATATCGGAAAGGTACGCTTTGCCAAGGCTTGGGAAAGTGCGTATCAGGGTGATATCGGCCGGCCAGCCGACTCTCAGCCCCCCGAGGGGGTGGATTATGACCTGTGGTTAGGGCCGGCTCCTCAGCGGCCTTTCAATCTGCGCCGCTTCCACGGGAGTTGGCGTTGGTTTTTCGACTACGGTACGGGCGACCTCGGCAACGACGGCGTTCATCGGTTGGATAAAGCCCTTTGGGGTGTGCAAACCGCCCTGGCCGGCGAAGGAAAGTCGTTACCGAAGCTGCCGGAGGCTGTGTCGGCCCATGGAGGTAAGCGATATTATGACGACCTCCAGGAGTGGCCCGATACGATGATGGTTACCTACGATTTTCCTGAGGTCGTGATAACCTACGAATTACGCTTATGGAGCCCGTACCACCTACACGAGGAAAGTGAAGGGGCCCAAGTGCTTGGCGATCAGGGCTTCATCACCATCGGCAACGGGCGCTGGAGGGCCTACGATCGCCGTGGCCAGTTAATCAAGCAGGAACTTGGCGAGGACGGCACCATAGCCCACATCCGAAACTTCCTGGAGTGTGTTCGAAGCCGGAAGCGTCCCAACGCCGATCTGCCCACGGTAGGTCACATTTGTAGTATGATGTGCCATTTGGGCAATGCGGCTTGGCGAGTGGGACGCACCGTGCGATTCGACCCGAACACCTACCGGTTTATCGGGGACGAGGAGGCCAACCAGTTCCTTACTCGGCGAGTTTATCGCGAACCTTGGCGGCTACCCTCTCTCGAAGAAATCTAGGCACCAACGCAGAAATATTAGGTGCCAATGAAGAAACAAAGGTACCCATGCGGGCTGCGCGGAAATTGAATTGCCGCGATCCCAAGGACGGTTTGAATTACTTTTCGCAGCTAGCGAAGGTACCTTCGGGAAACGAAGTTCGGAATCATGATACGACGTGCCCTGGGATGGTGCTCGGGCATACCCTCCGCCAGATCATCGAACCAGGCGTGCGACTCATGACAACGCGTATCCTGGCTGAGGGTACTCTTCCCCTGCTATGTCTCCTCGCATCGCAACCATCGTTTCCATTGCAATCGTTGTTGGGCTAAGAAGAAGGCCCAAGCCAATCGAGCCTCGTTATATCCAGAGTTGATGAACACCATCGGAAACTGCGCTAGCCGAGGAAGTTGGGAGGACCATTTTTGCTCGACGTAGGAGAGAGCCATTTTTTACTCGGCGGCATCGACCACTTTGAAACCGACCGCAAGCCAGCCGTTTTGGGCAATGAGCTCCTGCCAGCGGAGTACCACCGCTTTGTTGCCCGAAGCCGTCGGTTGGAGTCGCAAGACAGTTGGGCGCCATTCCGCATCAAAGACCTTGCTTAAGCGCCTTTCGATTAAAGTCCGGAGCACCTGCTCGCGGGCCGATAGTCGGCGTTGGCCCGGTCGAAAACCCGGGGGATAGATCTCCAGCTCGCCGACCCGTTTGGCTACCACCCCTTCCGCGTCTGAAACCAGCAAGTAGGTAACCGTGATATCCATGCCGGGGTAGCTGCGGTCGCCTCGGCGGTAGGAACGGCCCCGAAAAGTTATCCGGATTTGGTTGTCTCGAAAACTCACGAAAAGGGGACCTTTTTCTGCCAAGACGACGGTCCACGCCTCCTCATCCGGGGGGCGCTGAAATCGCTCGGGAATTCTGCCCCAAACGGCTTCCGCCTGCCGTAATAGTCCCTCCTCTTCGAGGATTCTTCCGGCCAGCACCCCAAACCAAGCGATGTTTGCCATCGATTCATGGAGGCAGACGAAACAGTCGGTTTCCGGACCCAACTTCGGCGGTGCACTTGTAGGACCTAGCGGACGAAGCGGAAGCGTGCCGGTGGCAAAAATCATTTTGTCAGTGGTCCAAAACCGAAAGTCTTTGGGGTAAAGTCCGCGATCCCGTAGGGGCACAACCACTTGTGTGTTAAACCACTGATTGGCCCGGTCCACTGCCTCGCGGAGCTGCCGGTCAATTCGCCGGTTGAGGCGATCCTCCGCATGTCGCGCGGCAATATACTCGGCCAGCGGTTTCTGACTCATTGCCCGACGCCAGGCCAGGGTTTCCACCAATGCTCCCCCGCGAACTGCGTATAGCCATTCCAGGTGTGAACTGGTCTGTGCCGCAGTTTCCGCGTGCCAAGCGGTTAGTCCTCTGCCGGTAATCTGTAAGAGTGACTTTGTTTCAAAAGAGGTGTTACCTTTGCTAAAAAAGCGAACCGGCCCATTGTAGCCGTTGGATTCTGTTTGAACTGAACCTTCGATTACCAGTGCAAGAAGCGCCCGCTTTGACGATGGAACAAGCTCTGCCCCCAGCTGGCCCCGGGTCCGGCCGGTGCCGTACAAATGCGAACCCAAGATAACGTCATAGACCGGTGAGACATCTTCCACTGGTCGCGAAAGCACCTCATGAACCAATCTTTCGGAAATCCCTGCAACAAGCGCCGGTTGATGGGCAAGTTCCGCAGGCACAGGAGCTAAACCGTCGGCCAGTCCAAGCTCTTCGAGCCACCGATAAGCTTCCGCAGCCTCGACCAATGCCTGAGGAGAGCCGGTTTGAGCATATTCGCGCAGCCAAGCGACCAACCGGGTCAGCATTTCCCGGCGGGTAAGCTCCAGTTGGTTGGCGTCGGCAGTCTTCGTGGCTTGCCTCCGTAGAAGCAGCCTGCGGACGGATTCGCGCAATTCCGCGAAGCAGCGTAGTTCTAAGCCGGCATGACCCGCTGCCAAACGGCCGAACATCCGCTGGAGCGACTGTTCTGAAAGCTCCTCCGGTTTTTGAAGTGCGCATTCGAAAGCGTCGAAATCGAGGTACTTTATCCAGCCTTCAGCCGTTCTACCGGCCCGGGAGAATCGGGCCCGAAGATTCTGCGTGCCCTTTTTGACTTCTGCCACAGCCTGGCTTTCGGCCCGACGCAGTACCGAGCTGAGGGTCAGACTGTCCATCGGTGTAGAGGCCAAAGCCTCCGCCCGCTGGACCAATTGATCCAAAGCCTGACGCGCAGCTTTTTCGTCGAAAAACTGAACCTCAAACGGCATGCGCTCGTCTTTTCCTGGCCAAGGGGCACGCGGTACGACCTGCCCCGAATCGTAAGGACAACGTGCCTGCGTGGTCGCGCAATCAGCGGAACGCTGCTCGTTTGCCTGAGACCATGGAGCCCAAAAAAGGACAAGAATTATCGCGCCCAGTTTTGCGACGGAAAGGTTTCTTGAAAGAGATGTCTTTCCGATGGCTTTCGCAGAACACACGGTGGTCGGCGGCTTTCCATAAACCCCCACCAAACTGTTTACACGTAGGATTTCCCGCACTTTCGAGCCGGTTTCATTACGCCAATCTGCAGCGACGCAGCTCTTACTTATCTTCATACGAAATTCCCGCCTTTCCTTTAAATTCTCAATATTGACATGACACTCAGTCCTCTTTATTTATCTGTTTTACCCATTATGCCGTTTATGCTTTGCATTCCCCACATTGTTCAGATTACCAAGGTGCCTTTATCGAGACTCAGTGAACAACGAAAATGGCGGGTGCAGAATTGGAAATTTTAGATGAGTGAATAATTTAGAAAGAATAGGTAAAACACTTCCCAAATTTCTGAAACTTAAACTGAATCATTTTTGCTAGTGAATTTCCCACTCGACCTCCTTGGACCGCGCCAGCTTGACATCTAATTCAGAATTCCTATGCTACCCAGATACCGCAGATTTTTCAAACGATAATATTTACCCGGCTGATGCCTTGTTTCTCATTTTATCAAGGCGATTGCTTGTACCATCTCGGATCCGCGAACTAGCTCAAGCTGTTTTCGGTAGATCGCCGAACGCATTCCGTTTCACCGATGGAGTGTTGCCGGAACAGGGTGGTAGGTGGGCGAAAGATGACACATGGCTTTTCGGTAGATGAACTAAGTTTGCCGGCAATATCGATTTCCGGCCCTCTTCGGCTGCAGGTTCTGGCAACAGCTCCCGGCATGAAGAGTTTTGAAGTGTTGGCTTATCACATTTGATCTTTAGCCTGAGAGGCTCTGCCATGCTGATCATGTGGCTTATGTGTTTGCTAGTGGTGATGGTGCTGGCGCCTGCACTTTGCGGGGAGGAAATATCTGAGAAAAAAGGACTCCCGCTTGAGCCCACAGGAGAGGCTAAAAACAAAGGAGGACTCGGCCCCGGCGAATTAAATATCTGGTGGGAGGATTACCGTGAGGCGATGAACCACGCGGAAAAGGAGCAGCGAATGCTCCTGATTTACTTCTACGATGGTAGCCCTGCCTGCCGGGATTTCGAACGGCTAACCCTCAAAAACGACGCGATTCAGAAAAGCTTGTTGCCCTACGTCTGCTTGAGGGTTCCCACCACTCGTACGATCCGCCATCAGGGAGAGTCGATAATCCTCCTCAAACACCAGGCCTTCGCGGAGATGCTAGGCAAGCCGGGGATTGCCATTGTGGACTTTGCCCACCCAGGAAGGGACTTTTACGGCACGGTGGTCAGCACTTTTCCGTTTCTAAACGGTACTTTTTACTCACCTGACCAGATGCAAGTCATCCTTGGATTGCCGCCCGGAACCTTGACCCAGCGCACGCTCATTTACGCCGTCAGGGTGCACCCCGAGCGACCGCGCAGCGCCGATGGTATACCCGATCCAATTCTTATGGAGGAAGCTACACGACACGCCGATTATCAGGCGCGAATCGGCCTTCAAGGTCACCACCATTGGGAAACGCGCTTTCAGCGACTTTTGTCGCTTTTGCCGGGTGGTCTTACTCCGCAAGAAGTTTGCGCCGAGAGCTGGCCGGGCCAAAACCTTCTGGAGGCAGCCATCGAGTGCGTCCGCAGTTGGCGGGTTTCGTCGGGTCATTGGAGGGCGGTAGCGGCTCCCCATTCCCGATTCGGATACGACATGAAAAAAGGGGCGCGCGGAGTATGGTATGCCACGGGGGTTTTTGCCCGGGATCGACTATGGCAATAACAGCCGGTTATCGCAGCTTCAAAGTGGGCTTGCTGGAAAAGTTCAAAAAACTTTGGAGAGCTCATTCCCTAGCCGTTTCGAACAAGCACGCCCGGCATGTTGACAAAAACGTATGAAGGACCTGTCTCCCCACAAATTTTGATTTCTTTAACCCGAGATTTGACCGCTCTTCGCTTAACGCGGTGCGTATTTATGTCGACGCTTACCACATGCGAAGCTCTTCTTCAAGGCAGGAAATTATCGAATAATGACCGATGCAGTTCAACAATACTCAGGGAATTCCTAGTTTCCCGTGTGGGTTGGCGTTTTCGCGGATCTGATGGATTCAGGCCAACTCGGCGAGATAGTTTCCCCTGTGGGTTGGGGCTCTCGACTAAACGATAAGGAAGGGAAAGGTTAGGTCCCGGAGGTCGTAAAGATTCCGCGTTGTAATCGCATCCTCTTCTTTAGCTAACTCCTCCATCTGCCAAGCCAAACCCTAAAAAAGGCGTAAAAGTGTGTGCGTCAGTTTTGTAGGTAGGCGTTTTGGGGTGGCGGGTGCCAGAAGCTGTCCCAGCAGGAGCGTTCACTCAGGTACAGCGCCCGCAGGTGGCATATGGCATTGGCCCCGGCGTCGCCCC
>Ga0209721_1000164_pt1 | contig 66271 bp, 53 predicted proteins | sample TshhotsprinmetaG_FD_184139 | JGI IMG/M metagenome (GOLD analysis project Ga0209721, IMG submission 184139) | Hot spring microbial communities from South Africa to study Microbial Dark Matter (Phase II) - Tshipise hot spring metaG (SPAdes)... | ecosystem: Environmental > Aquatic > Thermal springs...
TGGTATGCGGGCTTTGCGCCTGTGATTCTCTCCGTTCGCATGGTCAGGGGGCGATTGCCCACGCTCAACCTGTCTCCTTCCAAGCACCGGCTTCGGTGCAGCTGCGGTTTCTCAGCCCTTGAAGCTGCTCTTCCTATCCGTTGGCGATGGATGATAGTCAGTATAGTCAGTATGGTGCTGAGCAGGCAATCGACCTATCTACAGCTCAGTCTCTCGGCGACTCGGTGCGGCTTCGGTCGATTCCCTGCTCCCTTTTACGATACCAGGTGCGGCTCTCAGCCGCACGTCCTCGATAGACCGCAAGGCCGTGGAAAATGCAGGAAGCGCAGTGGGCCCTCACCCCCTGGCCTTCTCTCCCAATGCTGGGAGAGGGGGAAGGAAGCATCGTAGGTGCGGCTCTCAGCCGCACGCTTCTTGATGGCCCGCAAGGTCTTGGGGAATTTGAGGAGCAGGTTTGCCCACCCGAAAAGTGAGCCGCACCAGGCTGTTGCGCCACCAGCAGGTCGCAGTAAAATGGCAAGCGGGGTGAGGCATTTGGAGACGCGATTCGACGTATAGGCGACTACCCTGGTGTTTACAATGAATTCCAATTACACCATCGACCCATTCCCTCTCCTGATTGTCGGCCCGGGCGCGCTCGACGCGCTGCCGGACGTTCTGCGCAGGTTCGACGTCCGCCGCATCCTCCTGGTTTCCGATCAGGGCATGGCCGCCGCCGGTTGGGTGCAACGCGTCTATGCCCTGTTGTCTTCGCACTGGGTTGTGGAGACCTTTCTGGCCCCGCCCGGTGAACCTCGGACGACGACGATCGACGAGGGCGCTGCGATGGCGCGAGCGCTGGGTGAGGAGGTCGCCGTCGTCGGGCTGGGGGGCGGCACTGCGCTCGACACCGCCAAGCTGATTGCAGCGGTCGCCGTCGGCGAGCGGCCTGTGCGCGATTATCTCCTGTGCGCTTATCCATATGACGGCAAGCTGCCCGGCGTGATGATCCCGGCCACCAGTGGAACCGGCGCAGAGGTGACGCGCACCTGCGTCCTGACCGATGAGCAGGGGCGCAAATCCTGGGCTTGGGGCGATGAGTTGCGTCCCAACGTCGCCCTGCTCGACCCCCAGGTCACCACGACGCTGCCGAAGCCCTTGACCGTCGCCACCGGCCTCGACGCGTTGGTGCACGCCATCGAGGCTGCCACGGCGCAGCGCGCCAACGCCATCGCCCAGAGCTTTGCACTGCAGGCGATCCGGCTGATCGCTTCGGCCCTGCCCGTGGCGATGACCGAACCGCAGCATCTGCCGGCGAGGCAGCAGATGCAGGAAGCCGCCTGCCTGGCCGGCATGGCGATCGACCAATCCGGCACCGGCATCGCTCACGCCATCGGCCACGCCCTGGGCACAGTCGCTCATCTCCCCCACGCCGTCGCCGTCGCCGTCGCCATGCAGAGCACGCTGGCCTGGAGCATCGAGCCGAACGAAGCGCGCTATCAGGCCGTCGCACAGGCGATGCAGCCCGGCCTCTCTGCACCAGAGCTCCCTGAAGCGTTCACGGCGCTGTTGCAGCGGCTCGACTTCGGCGAGGTGATCCGGCCGTTGTGCGAGCGTACGATTGACCTCGACGCATTGCTCGCTTCCATGCGTTCGCCCGAAAACCAGCCGATGCGCGCCAACAACGCGCGCGTGGCCGATGACGCCGAACTGGCCGAGCTGGCGCAGCGCACCCTCCACACCTGGGAGGCCTGGCGACGAAAGGCATGCACGGAATAGCGCTATGAAAATCACCCGCATCGAGATCGCTCACCATCGTCTGCCGCTCGACCCGCCCTTCCCTGCCTCCTGGGACCCGCAGCCACGCCGCGCCTTCGGCGTCACCCTCGTGCGCGTCTTCGACGACGAAGGGCGCATGGGCGTCGGTTCGGGAGACGCCATGCACGGCTTCCAGGAATATGCGCACCTCTTTCTCGGCCAAGACCCGCGCCATCTGGAGCGCCACGCCGCCGTGCTCGACAACATCAACTTCCATGCCGCGCGTTGCTGGCCGCTTGAAATTGCGCTGTGGGATCTCGTCGGGCAGATCGAGGAGAAAGCGTTGTGGCGGATGCTCGGCGGCGCGTCCGACCGCGTGGCTGCGTACGCCTCGTTCGGCGTGCATCGCACCCCTGCGGAGACGGCGGAGATGGCTTTGCGCGCCGTGGCGCAGGGGTTCAAGGCGCTCAAGGTGAGGTTCGGCCGTGCACACATCGAAGAGGACTTCGCTGTGCTCGCCGCCGTGCGCCGGGCGGTGGGAGACGAGATTGCTATCATGGTCGATTGCAACCAGGGCTGGCGCATGCCCTGGGACACGCGGACGCCGTGGACGTATGCGCAGGCGCTGGAGGTGGCGCAGGAGCTGGCGCGCCGGAACGTCTACTGGATGGAGGAGCCGCTCCATCGCGGGGACTACGCCGGCATGGCCAGGCTGCGCGGCGCAACGCGCGTCCGCATCGCCGGCGGCGAAGGCACGCGCGAGATGCATGAATTTTACACCTTGCTGGAGCGAGAGTGTCTCGACGTCTACCAGCCCGACGTCGTATGGACCGGCGGGATGACGCAGCTCGCCAGGCTGGGCGCGACGGTGAAAGCGGCCAACCTGTTTTTCACGCCGCACACCTGGGGCAATGGCCTCGGCCTGATGGCGAACCTGCATCTGGCGGCAGCCGTCGGCACTGCGCCGTTTCTGGAATTCCCCTGGGATCCGCCCTTCTGGACGACGTCTCGTCGCGATTTTCCGCTCACGCAGACGATCGAGATCGACGCAGAGGGGTGGCTGACGTGTCCGGACGCGCCGGGGTTGGGCCTTGTTCTCGATGAAGAGCGGCTTGCTGCGACGCTTGTCTCCGCGATAACCTTGACCTAGCCGGGAGGCGCCTTCCGCCCGCTGCCCTTGCGGGGCTTGGCGGACAAGTCACACTCACTCTTTCCGACGCCGCTGATCTGGTGTGGATTGCGAAACATCATCCATCGGTCTAAATAACGAGGAGGTTCTGTGAAAGTGCGCCGTCCCTTCCTGTTGCGCTGGCTATGGTCAATCGGCGTCTTTTGTTGGTTCGCCGCCGGTTGTACGCCCCTGTGGCTGCCGGATCGCACTGCACAACCATCGCTTGCAACCCAAATGGAAGGCTGGGCAACGTTTCAGGCGCCGTTTTTCTCCTTTGCGCACCCGGTCGATTGGAAGATCGAGGCGTCGGAAAAGGGGGACTATGTGGCGCTCTATCCTCCTGATCCCTCCATCCTGGGCGGTGATAAGATCGAGATTGCGTGGATGGGCTACGAGATCGCAGAAGGTCAAGACCTGCAGCAGTGGTATGAAATGCACCATCGAGCCGCCCACGGCGAAGCGCCGCTGCAACTCGGGACGTTGAGCCACCAGAAGATGGCTGAGGAGGATGAAAAGGGCGTCTGGCAGCGCCTTCACGTGGCAATTATCAGCGAACTAGGCGCTGCGCAGGCCGTGATGCTGGCGCATGGACATCTCGTGCTCTCGATCGGCGCGTACACGCATGATCCCGACATGACCGCCACGCTGGCGAAGATCGCCGACTCGCTGCAGTTTGCGCCGGATGCGCCGCGCACCTTCGGAGCGCTGCACGCCCCAGAGCGATCTTCTCCTTAGCGCTTGCTGCGGACGACCGCTTTGGGATGAGCCGTCTCTGCGCCGGCCAACAGCTCATGCCAGAGCAAAAAGCTGACAAAGCCGATGCCGACGCTCAGCCAGAGGGTGCAGAAACGGATCACGAGCGCGGCGGCGGTGGCGGTGGCGGCGCTTAGTCCGAAAAGGCGCACAACCCAAAAGACGGCGCTGCCCTCGAAGCCGCCCAACCCACCCGGCAGCGCCACGACTGCGCCGATCACCGTGCTGATGTTGAAGATGAAGACCGCCATGAAGAAAGTCTGCCAGCTCAGCTCCGCGCCGAAGCCGACCAGCGTCACGCCGAAGGCCAGCCCCGAAGCGCCCCACGCCAGCACGCCGAGCGCAAGCGCCCACAGCAGAGGCCCAGGCCGAAAGAGCGTGTAGCTGCTGTCGTAGAGGGTGTAAAGCTGATCCGAAAAGCGATTCACCAGCGGAATGCGATGGGCGATGGCCAACAGGCGCAGCGCCAGCGGGCGAATCTGAATGATGACGATCCCCGCTGCAAAGGCCGCCAGCAGCAACACGGCCACCGACTGGGCGCGCGGCTCCGGAAAGGCGATCAACCCGACGCCGGCCAGAATCAACATGGCGATGCCGTCGATGACGCGCTCGGCCACGATGATCGGCGCCGTGCGGCTGATGGGATCGCCGGTGATGTTTTTGACCATGTACGCCTTAAGCAGCTCGCCGACCTTGCCCGGCGTCATCATCATCAGGCTGCCAAGGCCGAAGACGCGTCCGCTGTCCCAACGAGAGATCTTCACGCCCACCAGCCCCAACCACCAGTGCCAGCGCAGCATGCGCACGCCGTAGTTGGTGAGCGCCAGCGCAACCACCAGGGGAAACCACTGCCAGGGGAAGGCCTGCAAGGCGCTCTGCACCTGGCGGATGTCGCTCCACAGGACGAGGATGATGTAGAGAAGCAGCGCTCCCACCAGGGAGAGGATCAGCTTGCGGCGCAGGTCTTGATTCATGGGGGACAGTATAACACAACGCCTGTAGACAAAGTCTGTCGCCGTCTTCTGGAAAGCTTTTGGATGATTTGAAGCTTCCCGGAAGACGGCGACTCAGTCTTACGGGTAAAAGCCGCGCAGCCGCATGGCCTCCTGGATGCGCTCGATGGCGATCACGTAGGCGGCGGTGCGCATATCGCATTTGCGCCGCGTAGTCGTGGCGATGACGGCGTCCAGGTTGTCGAGCAGCGTGCGCTCCATCTGCTGCCGCACTTCGCCCTCGCTCCAGAAGAAGGATTGCAGCCCCTGCACCCACTCGAAGTAGCTCACCACCACGCCGCCGGCGTTGCAGATGATGTCCGGGATGACAAGCACGCCTTTGTCGGCCAGGATTTCATCGGCCTCCGGCGTAGTCGGGCCGTTGGCCCCTTCGGCGATGACGGTGGCGCGCACCCGATGCGCGTTCTCCGCCGTGATTTGTCCTTCCAGCGCGGCCGGCACAAGGATATCCACCTCCAGCTCCAGCAACTCGCTGTTGGTGATGGCGTCGGCGCCGTTGAAGCCGACGACGCTGCCCGTCTCTTTGACGTGACGTTGAAGCTGGCGCAAGTCCAGCCCTCTGGGATTGTAGATGCCCCCGCGCACGTCGCTGACGGCCACGATGCGCGCCCCGCGTTCGTGCATGGTGCGCGCCGTCCAGCCGCCGACGTTGCCGAAGCCCTGAATGGCGACGGTGGCGTCCTCCAGGCTGCGGCCAAAGCGCTGTTTGAGAATGGCGCGCGTGATGTAGGTGACGCCCAGCCCTGTGGCGGACTCGCGGCCCAGCGTGCCGCCGACGGCCACCGGTTTGCCGGTGACGACGGCCGGAATCGAGTAGCCGCGATGCATGGAGTAGGTGTCCATGATCCACGCCATGATCTGCGCATTGGTGCCGACGTCCGGCGCCGGGATGTCGCGTTCCGGCCCGATCATGAGGCTGATCTCGGTGGCGTAGCGCCGCGTCATCTTTTCCAGCTCACGCAGGCTCAATTTGGAGGGATCGACGATCACGCCGCCCTTGGCGCCGCCGTAAGGCAGGTCCATCAATGCGCATTTCCACGTCATCCACATCGCCAGCGCGCGGCACTCGTCCAACGTTACATCAGGATGGTAACGGATTCCCCCTTTGGTCGGCCCTTTGACCATATTGTGATGCACGCGGAAACCGGTGAACATGCGGATCGAGCCGTTGTCCATCTTCACGGGGAAGTGAACGATCAGCTCGCGCTGGCAGGTGCGTAAATAGCAGCGGATGTCCTCGTCAAGGTTCATGAAATTGGAAACTCGTTCAAGCTGCCCGAGCGCCACGGCGTAGGCGCTCACGCGTTGGGGAGGCGGCGGCGGGTCATAGGGCGTCTCGCCGGTGGGATGCTCTGCGTCGACGATCATCGCATCTCGAACAAATCCGGAGGGTGAGGAAGTCTCACCTGCAGATTCCACTGGGGGTGGGGTGTGATCCTGAAGAGGCGGATGCGTCTCAGGCGGAAGCGGTTGGGCTTTGCTCATGCGTCACTCCTTTGTGAAACCTATCGAAGATAGAAAACAGGCCTCATCGCCTGCTCGATGTCTGTATTCTACAGGATCGGAATCTGATTGTGAAGATTGCATTCCTCCCTGATTGTACGGGCAATTTGCCGCTGTTTCGCCGACCCGCTTATAATGGAAAAGTTGCATTGCCATGGCGCACTGCTTTGCCAGGCGCCTCGCCGCAATTTTGTTATCAGGGTTGTCATCCGGCGTAAGGCTTCATTTCGTTGCGCCGGTCATGGGGGTGGAGTCAGTTCAATGCGCAACACCATCATTACGCTTATTTCGATCGCTATTTTGACAGCGCTCGCCGTCTACATCGTTCTGCCCGTTCCGCACCCGGCCTGGTTGGTGCGCTCTGACGCAGCAGGCAATCCGACGCCGCTCGAATTGAAGCTAGGGTTAGACCTGCAAGGCGGCACGCAGGTGATGTTGGAGGCCGACCTGCCGGAGGGGCGCGAGTTGCAGCCCGGCGCCATGGAGACCGCCAAACTGATCGTCGAGCGCCGCGTAAATAGCCTGGGCGTTTCAGAGGCGGTGGTCCAGTCGCAGGGAGACAATCGGATCACAGCCGAGCTGCCCGGCGTCAGCGATCCCGACCGGGCCATCGAGACGATTCGCTCGACCGGTCAGCTTGAATTTGTCAATCCGGAAGGGTTGCCGCTGCAACAAGGCATGGTGATCAACACCACCAATCGTCCCAACGCGGTCCAGGAATATCTGTCCCTACCCGATGCAGACCCCAGCAAGGTCCCGTATGGAGATCGCACCTTCACCACCGTCATGACCGGCGATGTGTTGCGCACCGCCATCGCCCGCCAGGATCAGTTCGGGATGTGGGAAATCGCTTTTGAGCTGACCGGCCCCGGCGGAGATCAGTTCTTTAACTACACCAGCGCCCACATCGGACAGCCGATGGCGATTGTGTTGGATGGAGTCGTCTTGTCCTCTCCGGTGATCCAGGCCGCCATTCGCGACCAGGGCGTCATTACAGGGCAATTCACCGAGGCGGAGGCCAACTCGCTGGCGATTCAGATGCGCTACGGCGCGCTGCCGGTGCCGCTCAAAGTGGTGGACGTGCGCTCCATCAGCGCCACGCTTGGACAGGACTCGGTGCAGAGAAGCCTGACCGCCGGCCTCATCGGCATGGCTGCGGTCTTTCTTTTCATGGTGTTGATGTATCGCGTGCCCGGCTTGCTAGCGAATGTGGCGCTGACCATTTACATTTTCTTCAACCTGGCCATCTACAAGCTGGTGCCGGTGACCCTGACGTTGGCGGGCATCACCGGCTTTCTGCTCTCGGTCGGCATGGCGGTCGACGCCAACATCCTGATCTTCGAGCGTTTACGCGAGGAACTGCGCAGTGGACGGTCGCCTCGACTGGCGGTGGAGGCGGGCTTCAGCCGCGCCTGGCCGGCGATCTTCGACAGCAACCTGACGACCTTAATCAGCTGCGCCGTGCTCTACATTTTTGGCAACCAGTTCGGCGCCAGCATCGTCAAAGGCTATGCGCTGACGCTGGGTCTCGGCGTGATCATCTCGATGTTCACCGCCTTCTTCATCACGCGCAGCTTCATGCGAGCGTTGCTGGGCATGCGCAATCAGCGCGCCAAGACAGCGCAGTTGATCGTCGGCTATTGACAAGGTTTGGCCTACAGCCCTTTTGAACAGCGGCTGTCGAAATCCACAGGAGATGGACGCGATGTATCACATCGTCGAAAAACGCAAAATCTGGTTCCTGATTTCTCTCGTCTCGATCTTGCCGGCGTTTGTGTTTATGCTTTGGTCGACGGCGACGCGCGGGCAGCCGCTGCCGCTGAGCATCGACTTTACGGGCGGCACAGTGTGGGAGGTCCAGTTCAGCCAGCCGGTGCAGCCAGCCGCAGTGCGCCAGGTCTTTGTGGACGCCGGCTACGGCGACACCACAGTGTTCACCGTCAACAATGACTTCACCGCCCAAATCAAATTCAAACCTGTCGACGCCGAAGAAAAAGACCGTTTGCGCCAGGCGCTGGAGGCGCAGTTTGGCCCCTTTGAAGAGTTGACCTATCGCAGCCTGGGGCCGGCCGTCGGTCGCGAGGTAAGCCAGGCGGCGATCGTGGCGCTGGCGGCGGCGTCGATCTTGATCCTGCTCTACATCGCCTGGGCGTTCCGCAGCGTGCCGCACCCGTTTCGCTACGGAGTCGCCGCCGTCGCGGCGCTGATCCACGACGTGTTGGTGACGCTCTCCTTTCTCTCCATCATGAATCTGGTGGCGGGCTGGGAGCTGGACGCGCTGACGTTGACCGCCATTCTCACCGTGATCGGCTACAGCGTCAACGACACCGTCGTCATTTTCGACCGCCTCCGCGAGAACTTCCATCGCTATCGCAACGAGAGCTTCGCCGTCGTCGCCAACCGCAGCATCATCGAGACGGCCACGCGCTCGATTGCCACGCAGATCACGGTGTTGTTGATCCTGGTCGCCATCCTGGTGCTCGGCGGCGTCACCCTGCAACAGTTTGTCGCCACCATGTTGGTTGGCTTCGTCTCCGGCATGTACAGCTCGATCTTCAACGCCACGCAGATTCTTGTGGCCTGGGACGAGCGTTCGCTTTTCCATCGCGATGGAAAGAAGTCTGTAGGACAGGGCGCCGCCGCAACTGCATAAGCGGCCGTCGAACTCGCCATCGTTCCGGGAAGATTGCCTTTCTGGAACGATGGCTGTGCTGCCTCATAGTTCAGTCTCCCGATTTGTTCCCGAGGCCGGCAAGACAAGCCGGCTTGCTGTAATTGAGCATGAAACCACCGAGTGTTCCTATCCCTCCCACAATGCGCGCAGCCGTGGTGAGCAACGGCTCGCTGGTCGTGCGCAACGACTACCCGACGCCTCAGCCAACCGGCGACGAAGCGCTCATCCGCGTGCGCCTGGCGGGCGTCTGCGCCACCGACATCGAGCTCTTGCGCGGCTACAAGGGCGGCTTTCAGGGCGTCCTGGGGCATGAGTTCGTGGGGGAGGTCGTGCGCTCGCCGGCGGATCCTTCCTGGGAAGGGCGCCGCGTCGTCGGCGAGATCAACGTGGGGTGCGGACGATGCACGCTGTGTCGTCGCGGTCTCGCCAAGCACTGCCGTCAGCGCACCTCGCTGGGCATCATCGGGCGCGACGGCGTCTTTGCGGACTATACGCTGCTCCCGCTCCAGAATTTGCATCCTGTCCCAGACTCGCTGCCCGACGAGGTCGCCGTCTTCACCGAGCCGCTGGCCGCCGCCTACGAGCTGCTGGAGCAGGCGAGCATCGGGCCGGGCCAGCAGGTGATCGTAGTGGGCGATGGCCGGCTGGGGCTGCTGTGCGCCTTCGTGCTGGCGCAGACCGGCTGCGACCTGACCGTCGTCGGTCGCAATCCGGAAAAGCTGGCGTTGCTCGCCTCTACGCCGGCGCGCACTGTGCTCGCTGCGCCGGATCGGCTCGAGCGCCTGGCCGACGAACCGGCGGACATCGTCGTCGACGCCACGGGCGCGCGCGAAGGCTTTTTTACGGCGCTGCGGCTGGTGCGCCCGCTCGGCGTGCTCATGCTCAAGAGCACCTTCGCCGATCGCCTTCAGGAGTTCGATCTCAGCTGCCTGGTCGTCGATGAGGTGACAATCATCGGCAGCCGCTGCGGCCCCTTTCAACCGGCGTTGGCGGCGCTGAGCGAAGGGCGAATCGATCCACGTCCGCTGATTCACGCCGAGTATGCTCTGGAGGACGCTGCGCAGGCCATTGCTCGCGCCGGTGAGAAAGGCGTGCTCAAGGTGTTCATACGGATATGAGATGGTTTTTGAACGGCTCGGCGTTTCCCGAAGCTTCTGGGGGGAATCACCGGTATCGTTTATTGAAATTGCAAATTGCAAATTTTTCTTGTTGATATTTATTGCATTATGCTAATATATATATATTAAATTAACATAGTAGGTGCGGCTCCCAGCCGCACATTCTCGAATGACAGGGCTGGTCTACAATCTGTCAAAGCAACGATGATGGTGGAAATGCGGCTCCCAGCGCCTGTTCTCGAAGGACAGGACCAGTCTACAACCTGTCGGGGAGGCAGCCGGCGCGGCTCCGCACTGTACATTCTTGGGGAACCGCAAGGTCTTAGGAAATTCAACGAAGCGCAACATAATACAAGATTGTGTATAGAATTGTATTTGCAAAGGAAGCGCAGAGAACCTTGTTGCGCTTGCCCAGAAATACAGCCATTCTGATACGCGAAAAATTACAACTGCTGGCGTTAGATCCATATGCACCTAATAGCAATATCAAAAAGCTGCAAAATCGCCCAGGATATCGCTTACGAGTAGGGGACTGGCGAATCATTTATGAAATCCAGCACGATGTCTTGGCGATTTTAGTGATCAAGATCGCAAAACGTGGGGAGGTTTATCGATGAACGCCTCTGTACAGATCATAGCGCGTGATGGACGACCTGAATGGGCAGTGTTGCCCTATGAAGCCTACCTGCAGCTCATCGAGGAAGTTGAACTATTGCAAGATATTCGTGATTTCGACGCCGTAAAGTTGGCGATTGAACAAGGAAAAGAAGAAACTATTCCAGGCGAGGTTGTCTTTGCGCTGTTAGATGGTGAAAATCCGATCAAAGTCTGGCGCGAGTATCGCGGGCTCACCCAACAACAACTTGCGGAAAGAGCCGGGATCAGTCCGGCGTATTTATCACAACTCGAAACCGGCAAGCGCGTCGGCAGCAAAGGGGTGTTGCTGGCGATTGCACACGCACTGAATGTCTCATTGGATGATCTTGTTTTCCAATCCGATTCATAGCCTCCGAGAAGCCCAATTCGCTCGAATCGGACAACAGCGCCCGCCTCTCCGCGTTGACGCAAAAATGCATCGGCGCTACAATCCATCTTCATGACTCTTGAGAGATTGCAAAAAGTGTTGGCCGCCGCAGGCGTCGGCAGTCGGCGCAAGTGTGAAGACTTGATCGCGGCCGGCCGCGTGCAGGTGAACGGAAAAATCGTGCAGACCTTGGGCGTCAAGGTCGATCCGGCGCGCGACCGCATCGTCGTCGATGGCGCAACGGTGAAACCCGCCTCGACGCACCGCTATTACAAAGTGCACAAGCCGCGCGGGGTGCTCAGCGACGCTCCGGCTGCAGAGGGCGAGCGCCGCACCGTGCTCGACCTGGCGCCGCCGGACGCGGGCCGACTTTTCCCGGTCGGACGGCTCGACCTGCACAGCGAAGGGCTGGTGTTGCTCACCGATGACGGCGAGCTGGCGCATCGGCTCACCCATCCGCGCTACGAACATCCCAAGACCTATTACGTGTTGGTGGAAAGGACGCCCACCGCCGCCGCGCTGGCGGCGCTGCGCGAGGGCGTCGAGTTGCCCGAAGGTCGCACCGCGCCGGCGGAAGTGGAGATTGTCCAGGCGCCGCCCGAAGCGCTGAAGCTGAGCAAAGGGCCGAGTGCAGGCGTCTGGCTGCGCATTGTGCTGCGAGAAGGCAAAAAACGTCAGATTCGCCATATGACCGCAGCGGTGGGGTATCCTACCCTGCGGTTGGTGCGCTGGGCGATCGGCCCCTTGACGCTGGGCGACCTGGCGCTGGGGCAGTGCGTGGCCTTGTCCCAGGCGGAGGTGCGCGCGCTGCGCAGGGCGGTGGGGTTAGAGCCGGCGCCCGATGGCCGTTCGACGACCCGCACGCCGAATCGACGAACGCCTATTGCATCGCCTCGCCCCAAAGAAAGGCGCAAGGAGACAGTCGCAAGAAAAACAAGCCTGAACCTGCAAAGCCATCCGAGAAGGCGAAAATGAGCTTGGCCGACGAACAGGTGAACAAGCCGCTCATCCACCTCCAACTGGCGCCCGCCATGATCGCAATCGACGGGCCGGCCGCCTCCGGCAAGAGCACGCTGGGCTACCGGCTGGCGCAGGCGCTCGACTATCTTTTCTTTGACACCGGCGTGATGTATCGCGCCGTCACCTGGGCGGCGCTGGCGCGAGGCGTCCCGGTGGAGGATGAAGGCGCCGTCGCCGCACTGGCGCAGCAGATCGACATCGACATTCGCTCGCCCGGCCCCGACGAGCAGGATGGACGCCACGCCACCGTGCTGGTGGATGGACAGGACGTCACCTGGCGGATTCGAGCGCCGGAGGTGGATCGCAACGTTTCGGTGGTCTCGGCCTATCCCGCCGTGCGTCAGGCCATGACCGAGCGTCAGCGCCAGATCGCCCATCGCTACGGACGCGGCGAGGGCGACCGCCGCGGCGTCGTGTTGGTGGGCCGCGACATTGGCACGGTGGTGATCCCGGAAGCGCCGATCAAATTTTACATAGACGCGGCGCCGGAGGAACGCGCCCGCCGGCGTTATCATGAGCTGAAAAAACAGGGCAAGCATGTGCCCTATGAACAGGTGCTCGCCGACATCTTGCGCCGCGACCGCATCGACAGCGAGCGCGATCTGTCGCCCCTGCGCGCGGCGGAAGACGCGGTGCGCATCGACAACACCGGGCAGAGCGCCGCCGAGACGCTGGCGCAGGCGCTCGCCATCTTGCGTGCCAAGTTCGGCTGATCGACGGGAGGCTGCATGACGACCTCGCGCTTGCTCACCAATCAGCAACGGCTCGAGCTCTTCTACTGGATGCTGCTGACGCGCATCTTCGATGAGACAATGGTCAATCTCTGGAAACAAGGACGGGGCGTGGGCGGCACATTCAGCCAACGCGGACACGAGGCGATCAGCGTGGGCGCAGCCTACGCCCTGGGGCCGGAGGATGTGATTGCACCCATGCATCGCGACCTCGGCGCCTACCTGCTGCGCGGCCTGACGCCGGCCCGCGTCTTTGGCAACCTGCTGGGCCGCGCCGACGGCGTCTCTCGCGGCCGCGACGCCAACCTGCACGGCATGGGCGACCTTCGCCACAACATCATCGGCTTCATCAGCCATTTGCCCCATTCGTTGCCGGTCGCGCTCGGCGCCGCCATGAGCTTCATCTACCGCAACGAGCCGCGCGTGGCGCTCACCTTCACCGGCGACGGCGCCAGCAGCGCCGGCCTCTTCCACGAGACGCTGAACATGGCCTCGCTCTGGAATGCGCCGCTCATTGTCATTGTCGAGAACAATCAATACGCCTATTCGACGCCGCTGCATCAACAGATGAAAGTTCCCGACATCGCCCGCCGCGCGGAAATCTACGGTATGGCGGGCGTCACGGTCGACGGCAACGACGTGGAGGCGGTCTACGCAGCCGTGCATGCGGCGGCGACGCGCGCGCGTGGCGGCAGCGGCCCCACCTTGATCGAAGCCAAAACGATGCGCATGCTCGGACACGCCATCCACGACGGCGCCGAGTACGTGCCAAAGGAGTTGCTGGAATACTGGGAGGGTCGCGACCCCGTCAAGCGCTATCGACAGAAGCTGCTCGATGAAGGCGTCGCCGATGAAACGGAGCTCACGGAAATCGCCCAACGCGTCGAGGTGGAGATCGCCGACGCGCTGGCGCAGGCCGAAGCCAGCCCGCTGCCCGACCCGGCGACGGTGGAGCAAGGCGTCTATGCAGGAGAGTGAAGGGGATGAAGACGGCCGGCGCACTTCCGTTCACCGATGACCCAAACATGCTTCAGAGTCCAACCGACGTCGCCCGCGAGCTGACCTACATCGCCGCCATCAGCGAGGCGTTGCGTGAAGAGATGCGCCGCGACCCCAACGTGCTGTTGATGGGCGAGGACATTGCGGGTGAATTCGGCGGCGCATTCAAAGTCACCAAAGGCTTCGAGGCGGAGTTCGGCGCGCGGCGCGTCATCAACACCCCGATCGCCGAGCTAGGTTTCGTCGCCGCAGCCACCGGCATGGCGTTGATGGGACTGCGGCCCGTGGTGGAAATGCAGTTCGCCGATTTCATCAGCTCGGCCTTCGACAGCATCGTGCAATTTGCCGCCACCACCCATTACCGCTGGGGCGGGGCCGTGCCCTGGGTCATCCGCGCGCCGGCGGACGGCGGCCTGCGCGCCGGGCCGTTTCACAGCCAGAATCCCGAAGCGTGGTTCGTCCATACGCCGGGGCTAAAAGTCGTGGCGCCGGCCACGCCCGCCGACGCCAAAGGACTGCTGATCGCTGCGATCCGCGACGACAACCCGGTGATCTATTTCGAGAGCAAGCCGCTCTATCGTTCGCTGAAGGGACATGTGCCGCCCGGCGAGTACATCGTGCCGCTGGGCAAAGCCAACCTGGCGCGCGTGGGGGCGGATCTGTCGATCATCACCTACGGTGCAATGCTGCATCAGGCGCTGGCGGCTGCAGAGCGGCTGGCGCAGGAAGGCGTCGACGCCGAGGTGCTCGACTTGCGTTCGCTCAAACCGCTGGACAAAGAGGCGATCCTGGCGACGGCGCGCAAGACCGGCAAGGTGCTCGTGGTGCACGCGGCCAACAAGCTGGCCGGCGTCGGCGCCGAAGTGGCGGCGCTGATCGCCGAGGAGGCCTTCGAGTGGCTCGATGCGCCCGTGCAGCGCATGGGTGGGCTGGACACGCCGATCCCCTTCAGCCCGCCGCTCGAAGACGCGTATCGCCCTAATGCAGAGAAAATCTATGCGGCGGCGCGTGCGTTGGCTGCCTATTGAAAGCGACCTCGTTGCGGCGCCAAGAGTGCAGCGAGTGAAACGTTTTTCCTCTCGCGCAATTTACGCTGCAGTTTGGAGAGAGGACGACGGAGGCGCCTCTTGCATCGTTGCAGCGGCGCTGCGCTGCCTTTGTTCTTCCTCTTCCGACGCTCCACCGATCAATTTTTGATCTTCCAGAATATGAACGACGGCGTCGAGCGTTTTCTCTCCGTACGTGCGCCCGCGGGCGTCATTGGGCAACGGCGTTTTCATGTCGAAGTAATTGCGCTCGTTGTTGTGTCTGTAGTGGCCCAGGCAAATGATATCGATCCGGCCTTCCGCCATGGCGTTGTTCCAGGGCGAGTGCGGGAAGATCGGCCAGCGACCGGCGTAGAGGACGGCTCCTAACGCCTGCAGCGGATCGGCCACGCCGTAGAGATGCCAGAGATGCGTCAGCTTCTCCAGCCCTGGGTCGTCGGACAACATGCCGCCGAGCGAGATGACGTACAACGGACTGGGCAGGTCGGCCAGGTAGTTGGCCGCGCCGATGGCGATCTGACCGCCGCCGCTCCAACCCAACAGCACGATCGGACGACCGTTTTCCGGCCTGTAGCCGTGTTGCAGCAAGACGCGGTAAATTTCATTGGCGATGCCGAGATTGTAGATCGGCCCATAGCGGCGATCGGCGGAGACGAACATTTGCAAAGCGTTGCGCAGGTTGACAAACAACGCCAGCATGCTGTTGGGGTTCTTCCAACGCATCTTCTCGATGCGCTTCCAAAGCCCGGCGAAGAAACGCTGGCCGGTCAAGCCGTTGTTGGTGACCGAGTAGGGGTAAACGTCGGTGATCACCTTCGCAGTGGGCAGGCGAGCCTTGAGTCCTTGCAGGAAGGGATACTCCTCTTCCGGGAAGGAGTCGCCGGAAATGGCACCGATGCCGGAGAGATAGATCAGATAGAAGTCGGGTTCGTCCGCCCGGTGTGCAGCGACGGAGGGTTTCGCCTTCGGTCGAGCTTCTTTGGCGCTTGCTTCACGCGTCCAACCGGCCCACCAGCCCAGCGACTCCAGCGGCGCCAGTGCAGCGGTGACAAAGAGGAGAAGAAACACGCCCAGGAACAGGTAGGTGATCATTGACGGCCTCTCTGCAGCACCACCGGCGCTTCGCCTTTTTGGGCGAATTGCAACAACAGGTCCTCCGTGGACGCGTCCAGCGAGCTGCCGATGACCCGCCGCCAGAGCCGATTGCGCAGCGCCACGATCGGCCGCCCCACTGCGCGATGGAGCGCCAGCATCAATAGCCAGCCGAGGCCCACGCATAGCAGCGCCTGCCAGAAGCCGATCTGAAAGCCGAACTCCACGGCGCTTAGCAGGATCAGGAAGCCCCACACATTCAACACGCGACCGATAAACGGCCCCATCCAGGGGATCAAAATGAAAAAGCCGAAGATCAGCGGCGCCGTGCTCAACCCGACCAGACGGATGACCGAACCCCAAGCGGGCGGATCGCTGAACAGAAACCGCCCGACCAGAGCAATCATGGCGCCCCACACCAGATAACTGATGATATACATCACACCGTTGAGCGCCAGACTAAAGAGAAATCTTCCTCGCCGCACGCGGTTGACGAAGAGCACTACGCTCTGCCCCAGCAACGTCGATGCGCCCGCCAGGAAGACCACGCCGGCGACGAGCCAGTTTGCGCTTGGGTTGGCGCTCACGTAGGCGTAGAGGCGTGGATCCAACGTCAGCGCGTAGTGGATGACTTGCGAGAGATGGTGAAGATAGGTGAAAAAATCTTGGAGAACCCCCATGGGGCGCGTCCTTTCGTCAAAAAGCCGAGACGGTGCAGGACAGAATACCCGCAAGTAGCGCGTTACGCAAACGATTCACCAACGCGCAATGATTTCGCTGCGCCGGAAGGTGCGCACACCCCACCCCAGCAGTGCAGCCGCCGCCATCCAGATGATCAATCCCAGGAACGCGGTCAGGGCGACGCTCAGATAAAGGACGCCCAGCGCCTGGACGATCACGAGCGCCACAATGGGGACCACCACCACGCCGGAGATCTGATACGCCTCTTGAAACGTGTTGACGCGCGAGGAGATCAACACCGCCGCGCCTATGCCTGCGGCGGCGGCGGCCGGCGTCACCCAGAAGACCAACACCAGCCACATGGCGTTCGGGAAGAAGATGCGCTGCATGATCGGCCATGCGGCGAGATTGGCGGTGACGCCATAGAGTGCAAAGCTGAGCAGCGAGATCGCCATGGCGGGCAGCCAGGCGGACAACAGCTTGCCGAGAAAGAGCTCCAGGTCGGTGGTCGGCGTGTAGATGAGCGCCTCCAGCGTCTTGCGCTCTTTTTCACCCGCAAAGCTGTCGGCTGCGATCACGGTCGAGACCATCAGAGGCATCACCAGAAACAGCGGCGCAAACATATAAAGCAGCATATACGCGACCAGTTGCTGCTCGAGCGTATCCCCGGCCAATTGCGCTTTCAACGCAGGGGGCGTTTGCTCTAACAGTTGCTCCATGCCGGCCAGATTGGCGCCGGGGATGTGCGCAGAGGCCGGCGTTGCGAAGGCGACCACCGTCGGCAGGACGATCATCAGGATCAGCGGAACGAGGATCAAGGGGATCATCACGCCTTTGCTACGCGTGACCGAGAGCAGGTCGCGGCGAACGACCGCTCGAACGGCGCGGCGATTCATCGGCTCTCCTCCTTTCGTTCGTGCAGGGCAAAGTAGACGTCCTCCAACGTCGGCTCCCGAGGCGTCAGTCGATAGATCGGAATTTCGGCGGCTGCCAGGTGCGCAACGAGCCGTGGAATCTCTTTGCGATCGGAGAGCGCCAGGGTCAAAATCGGGCGTTCGTCGGGTTGCGTCACCTCACGCGCCGAGGCGAATTGTTGCAAGGCGGCGCAAGCCGACGTCACCGCCTCCGGCGACGTTTCCACTTCCAGGCGCACGCCCTTCCAAAGATTGCGCCCCAGCTCAGTCGGCGCGCCCAACGCCACGATGCGCCCACGCTCCAGCACCGCCACGCGGTGGCAGAGTCGTTGCGCTTCCTCCAGGTTGTGGGTGCACAGAAAGACGGTGTGATCGCCGCTGCGGCTCTGCTCGCGAATCAGGGTGTGCACCTGTCGCGCCGAGACGGGATCAAGGCCGGCAGTCGGCTCATCGAGAAAGAGCAGCTCCGGGCGATGGAGCAGGGCGCGCGCCAGGGCCAGGCGTTGTTTCATGCCGCGGCTGTACGTGCTCACCCGCTCATCGCCCCGATCGGCCAGTTGAAAAATTTCCAACAGCTCGTCGACGCGCGTGCCCACCGACTGGGGAGGCACGTCGTAAAAGTCTGCGTAGATTTGAAGCTGTTCGCGCGCGGTGAGGCGTTCGTCGAGCGAGGGCGTTTCTGTGAGCACGCCGGTGCGCCGCCGCAGCGTTGCGCCCTCGGTCGCCGGGTCGAGGCCGAGCACACGCGCCTTGCCGGCGCTCGGCGTCAGCACGCCGTTGAGCAGCCGCACCGTCGTCGTCTTGCCTGCGCCGTTGTGCCCTAAAAAGCCGAGGACTTCACCTGGATAGACGGTCAGATTCAGCGAATCCACCGCCGTGAGCGCGCCGAATCGCCGCGTCAATCCTTCCGTCACAATCACAGGAGATGCATTTCTGTTCATCGACCCCTCGCTCGCCCCTGCTCTTCGGGCGCCATGTTTGGACGGCGCCGCAGACGATGAAACCCCGCCCGGCTCACAAAGCGCTCTTTTGCGCTTCTTTGCACCTTTGCGTTGAATCTATTTTCACATTAGCGCCATGAAAAATTGAAAAACCGTCGTCTCTGACTTTTGAAGAAGCCGGTGAAGAAACCCAGGCGAAGCCAAACGATTTCGGCGTTCGAAGCGCAGACGAAGGCCTGCGCCCGCAGTCCGCGTCCATAACGAATGCAAAGAGCGAACGGAAGGACATCGATGGTAAAATGCAAAGACAGATGCGTTTACTTCGATCCCCAGTTGAACCGAGGAGGAGACCATGACGGCGCTTTCAACCTTCCAGTCGTTTACTCCGGAGAGCGTGCTCAATCAACCCGAGCCACTGGAGGATTACAATCTGTACACCCTGGACGTCGCTCTGCAAGAGGCGGTGCACCGCGAGGGCGGGGGCTGGATTGAAGCGCGCGCCGTCGAGTTCGGCGCGCTGCTGGGCCGGCGGGAGACATTGCACCTGGGCGAGCTGGCGAACCGCTACACGCCGGTGCTCTACACGCATGACCGCTTTGGCCGGCGTCGCGACGAGGTCGAATACCATCCCGCCTATCATGAGCTGATGCGGATCGGCATGGCCTATGAAACCCATTCCATGCCATGGAGCAAACCGCAGCCCGGCGTTCACGTCGCCCGCGGCGCGCTGATGATGTTGCGTCATCAGGTCGATGAGGGCACGAGCTGCCCGTTGACGATGACGTTCGCCGTGGTGCCTGCGCTGCGCAATCAACCCGATGTCGCCGTCATTTGGGAGCCGCGCGTCCTCGCCACCGAGTACGACCCGAGCTTTTTGCCCGCAGAAGAGAAGCGCAGCGCGCTTTTTGGCATGGCGATGACGGAACGGCAGGGCGGCAGCGACGTGCGCGCCAATGTCTCGTGGGCCATCCCCGAAGGTAGGCCCGGCCCCGGGCAAAGTTACCGCATCACCGGCCACAAGTGGTTCTGCTCTGCGCCGATGTGCGACGCCTTCCTGGTGCTGGCGCAGACGGAGCGCGGGCTTTCTTGCTTCCTGCTGCCGCGCTGGACGCCTGACGGCGAGCGCAACGCCTTTCGCATCGTGCGGCTCAAGGACAAGCTCGGCAATCGCTCGAACGCCTCCAGCGAAGTGGAGTTCCACGGCGCGTGGGCGCAGCTCATCGGCGAGGAGGGCCGCGGGATCGCCACCATCATGGAGATGGTGCGCCACACCCGATTGGACTGTGCGCTGGGCTCTGCGGCGACGCTGCGCCGCGCGGTGGCCGAGGCGTTGCACCACGCCGCGCAGCGCAAAGCCTTTGGCCGCCTGCTCGTCGAGCAGCCGTTGATGGTCAATGTGCTCGCCGACCTGGCGGTCGAATACGAGGCGGCGGTGGCGCTGGCGTTGCGGCTGGCGCGCAGCTTCGACGCTGCGCCGGAGAATGAGGCGGAGCAGCTCTTCGCGCGCATCGTGACGCCGATCGCCAAATACTGGATCACCAAACGCGCCATCGCCGTCGTCACAGAGGCCATGGAGTGCCTGGGCGGCAACGGCTACATCGAAGAGTCGCCCATGCCTCGGCTCTATCGAGACGTTCCGGTCAACTCGTTGTGGGAAGGCGCCGGCAACATCCAGGCGCTCGATTTGCTGCGCGCCCTGCGCCGCGAGCCGGCAGGGCTGGAGATTGTCGTCGATGAATTGCGCGCGGCGGCCGGCGTCAACGCCGAGTACGACGCTCATCTGGCGATGGTGGAGCAGTCGCTGCGCAGGGACGCCGGCGAGGAGGTCGCCGCGCGGCGACTGGCGGAGCAGCTGGCGCTGGCGCTCCAGGCCGCTTTGCTCCTCCGCCATGCGCCGCCGGCCGTGGCGGACGCCTTCTGCCAGGGCAGGCTAGGGGCGGAGCGCAGCTTCTTCTTCGGCGCCTTGCCGCGCGGCCTCGACCTGCGCGCAATCCTGACCCGGGCGTGGCCACGGCTTGCGTAGGGGCGTTGATGCAGGGGCTTATGCGTTTTTTTGATGCAAGATGAGAGCTTCGTTTTGCTCATCGGAATCGTTTTCGTGCATTTGATCGAATCAATTATGATGAATGGGGTGACGCACGAGGGTTTTTGGCGCGAGGTTGAGACCGAGACGCCAACGGCAGGGGAAAACCGGATGGATTCGTTTAAAGGATTTTTGAACAAGGAAACGTAGCAATGAATGTCCGTGTCTATGCAACGTTGCGCCCCATCGTGGGCGGCAAGGAAGCGCAGCTCGCCACCGACGCCGGCGACACTTTTCGTCAGATGATCGAGGAGATGATCACGCGCTGGCCGGCGCTGAAGCGGGAGTTCTTCGACAGCAACGGAGAGCTTCGCTCCAACATCCATATCTTTCTGAACGGCCGCGATATTCGCTATCTGGGCGGCCTGGATATGACCATCCCGGAAAACGCCGACGTCTGCATCTTTCCGCCGGTCGGCGGCGGACGGCCCCGATGACGGTGCGCGTCGAACATGACTACTACGGCGTGCCGGTTTGGCTGATGCAGGAGTACCTCACCCAGCTCGGCGGTCACGCGGTGGGCGAAAACCAGATGGAAGGCGACGGCTGGCGCGCGGAGCTGCGACCGGCCCAACGTCGCCAGATCGGTTCGCTCAGCGTCGGCGGCGCCACCGTTGTCTTTGTCGGCGAGCAGGCGACGCTCGACGCGCTCTTTGCGCAGTTGCATTGGAAGACGCTGCGCGGCGGCGGTTGACGGCGATCGTCATGATAAGTTTCCGCGAGTCGTCGCCTCTTCCTGCTCGCCGATTCTTGCTACGATTGGATGCCTCGCATGTTGAAACAGTTTGCCTCTCGTTTGACGCTTTTGGCGCGTAGACTGGCGTTTCTGTTGGTTGTGCTGGCGGTCTTGTGCGCCGCGCCGGCATGGGCGCAGGAGGAGCTTCCGCCTTTTGACGCTGGTCAGGTGACGCTTCCCGACGCTCCTCCGGCGGCGCTGCTCGGACGCAGCAGCTATCTGAGCAACTGCGCTCCCTGCCACGGCGAGCTAGGGCGAGGCGACGGCCCAACCGCGGCCAGCCTGCCCGGCCCGGCGACCGCCTTCGCCGAACGCTCGGCGATCTGGGAGCGCAGCCCCGCCATGCTCTTCTACACGACCAAGTTCGGCTGGTTGGACAAGCTGATGCCGCCGTGGTCTAATCGCCTGACCGATGACGAAATCTGGAACACCGTGGCGTATGCGTGGAGCCTGCATACGTCCGAGGCGGAGGTGGAGATGGGCGCAACGCTCTATGCCGCCAATTGCGCGTCCTGCCACGGTGAACGAGGCGCAGGCGATGGCCCGGAGGCCGAAGGCGCCTTGCCCGATTTCACCGACCTTTCCTACACCACCTTCGTCAGCCAGGCCGACTGGGACGCAGGCTGGCGCCGCGCGCATCCCGACCTGGGCGCCGACTGGACGCAGGCGCAACGAGAGGCGACGCTCGAATTCATCCGCACCTTCAGCTACGCGCCGCCCTGGGTTTCGCTCTATCAGGCGGGCGAGGGCGTGATCACCGGCGCTGTGCGTTTTGCGGAAGGCGCGCCGCAACCTGAGGACGCGCTGCAAGTTGCGCTCGACGCTTACCTGAATTTCGAGCGCGTCGCCAGCTTTACGACGACGCTCGGCGTCGACAACACCTTCGTGTTCGATGGTTTGGACGTCAACCCGGAGCTGGTCTATCTGGCCACGGTCGTAGTGGATGGCTTCACTTACTCCAGCCCTTTGATTACGTTGACGCCGGAGCAGCCGCAGGCTGCGGCTCCGATCACCGTCTACGGCGTCACCGAGGACCCGTCCGGCGTTCGCCTCAGCCGCATGCATTGGATCGTAGACGTGCGGCCGGGCGCGCTGCTTGTGGCCCAAATTTATCTGTTTCGCAACGACGGCGACCGCGCCTTCGTCGGGCGGACGATGGAGGGCGTGGAGGCGCCGGTCACCGTCGGCGTCGACGTCCCCCTGGATGCGCAGGAGATCACCCTGCAAGGGGGCGTCCTGGGCGGTCGTTTTCGCCGCGTGAGCAACATCATTTACGACACGCTGCCGGTCATGCCCGGCGAGAATGCGCAGCAGATTATCGTACAGTACGCCATTCCTGTGGAGGGCGATGGATACACCCTGGCGCAGGAGCTGCTGTATCCGACCGATTCGCTCTCCATGCTCGTGACCAACGTTCCTGGAGTGCGCATCGATGCGCCGGCTATGAGCTTCGACGGCGTCCAGACCTTCGAAGGCGTGGAGTATCAATTGTGGAGATTGAACGATTTCGGCCCCGGACGAATCGAGGTTCTGTTCCGTGGCCTGCCTCGCTTCGATGCAGCCGCCGCAGGGCTGCCGGCGACCTCTTCACGCTCCACCCTCAGCCCGCCGATGGAGCCGTGGGTCTCCTGGGTGATGATCGCATTGGTGGCGGCGGCGTTGTTGGCCGTGACAGGGGTCGCCATTCAGCGCGGCGCCTTCGCCACATCGACGACGCCGGAAAATCCGGAGGCGTTGCGCAACGCCCTCCTCGATGAAATCGCCCGGCTCGACGATCTCCATGCCCTAGGGCAGATCGACGAGAAGGAGTGGCTGCGCCGGCGTTCTCATCTGAAGGCGCAACTGATCGCTGCGACAGGCAAGCGAAGCGGCGCGGCCTCATAGACGAATCCTATGGATACGCTGCGCGGCGTCGTCGAACGCATCACCTTTCACAATGAAGAGACCGGCTACACCGTCGCCAAGCTGACGCCGGAAGCGACGACGCACACCCTGTTCGGCCCTGCTCGCGAAGTGACAATCGTCGGCGCCATGTTGGGGCTGAACGTCGGCGAGTGCGTCGAGTTGACCGGGCGGTGGACGGTGCACAGCGACTATGGCCGCCAGTTTCAGGTCGAAACGTTTCGCCCGGTTTTACCCGCCACCATCGCCGGGCTGGAAAAATATCTGGGCAGTGGGCTGATCAAAGGCGTCGGTCCGGTGACCGCCCATCGCATCGTCAAACAATTTGGCCTCGACGCGTTGACCATCATCGAAGAGCAGCCGGAACGCTTGATCGAAGCGCCGGGCGTCGGCCCGAAGCGGGTGGAGATGATCCGCAAGGCGTGGGCCGAGCAGCGCGCCATCAAGGAGGTGATGCTCTTCCTGCAGAGCCACGGCGTCAGCACCAGCCTCGCCGCCAAAATTTACAAGACCTACGGCGACGACGCCATCCACATCGTGCGCAGCGACCCCTACCGGCTGGCGCGCGACATCTTCGGCGTCGGTTTTCTCACGGCGGACAAAATTGCGCGCTCCCTCGGCATGCCGGAGGATGCGCCGGAACGCGTGGCTGCAGGCGTCGCCTATGCGCTCAACCAGGCGAGCGAGGAAGGGCATGTTTTTCTGCCCACTTCCGAGCTGGTGAAACTCACCGCCGAACTGTTGAATGTGCCTCCCTCCTTGATCGGCCTGGGCCTGGCGCGCCTGTGGAACGAGGGTCAGGTCAAGGTCGCGCCTGGAGCGGGGGGTGAAGCCATCGAGCCGCAGCCCGCCTTCGTCGCCGAGCCGAAGCTCGTCGCCGAGCAAGGGCAATTGTACGCCGTCCATACGGTTGAAGAGGCGCAGCAGCTGCTGGCGGAGGAGAACGCCGTCTACCTGGCGCCGCTCTATTTCAGCGAAGCCGGCGCGGCGCGGCGTCTCCGTCGCCTCCTGAACGAAGGAGAGAGCCGGCTGGCGGTCTTCGCGCAGTATCGTCCGGAGGAGTGGTCCCACGCCCTGGCCGCCGCCGAGCCTGGCGAGGGGTTTTCTCTCGCCCCTCAGCAACGACAGGCGGTGCAGGCTGCGCTGACGCATCGCGTGACCGTGCTGACGGGCGGCCCGGGCACCGGCAAGACAACCACTGTGCGCACGATTCTTCACCTCTGTCGGCGCGAGGGCAGACGCGTGTTGCTCGCCGCCCCCACCGGCCGCGCCGCTAAACGACTGGCGGAAACGACCGGCCAGGAAGCCAAAACCATTCATCGCCTGCTCGAATTCAAGCCGGGCGAAGGGCTGGCGTTTCAGCGCAATGAAGAAAACCCGCTCGAGGGCGACCTGTTGATCGTCGACGAAGCCTCCATGCTCGACCTGCCGCTTACGCATCATCTGCTGAAGGCGATTCCACCCGGCATGCATCTGCTGCTGGTGGGCGACATCGATCAATTGCCGAGCGTGGGCGCAGGCAATGTGCTCAAGGATGTCATCGCTGCGCTGGAAAGTCAGGAGAACCCCGGCGCCCGCGCAGCCGTCGTCCGTTTGCAGACCATTTTTCGCCAGGAGGCTGGTTCGCTGATCATCGCCAACGCCCATCGCATCAACGCAGGGCAAATGCCGATCATCGACAACCGGGCGGCGACCGACTTCTTCCTTTTTCGCACCGAAACGCCGGAGCGCGCCGCGCAACTGTGCGTCGAGCTGGTGACGGAGCGCATCCCGCGCCGTTTTGGCATTCCACCGGAGGAGATTCAGGTGCTGGCGCCGATGCATCGCGGGGTGGTCGGCGTGGCGGCGCTCAACGCTGCGCTGCAGAAGGCGTTGAACCCGCCTGCGCCCGATCGTCCGGAGCGCACCGTCGGCAGCCGCGTCTATCGCGTTGGCGACAAGGTGATGCAGGTTCGCAACAACTACGACAAAGATGTGTACAACGGCGACATCGGCCGCATCGTGGCCCTTGACCCCGTGATGCATACGTTGACGGTTGTGTTCGATGGCCGACCGGTTCGCTATGAGTTTCTTGAACTGGATGAACTGATCCACGCCTATGCCGTCAGCGTGCATAAGAGCCAGGGCAGCGAATTCACCGCCGTGGTGATCCCGCTCCTCACGTCGCACTACATGATGCTGCAGCGCAATTTGCTCTACACTGCAGTGACTCGAGCGCGACGGCTGGTCGTGCTGGTCGGGCAGCCGCGCGCCATCGCATTAGCCGTCAACAACAACGCCGTCACGGCCCGCTACACAGGGTTGAAGGAGCGTTTGCTCGGATAACGCGCCATCGACTCTCTGCATTAGCCCACTGATAACTCTAACGCTCAATATTAGACGAAAAGCCGTGCATCAGGCGCATGCAACTCGAAGCAAATGCACCATGAAATGGGTTGTCTTTCTGCGTACAATGAGGAACGTTTAGACAAGCGTTTGGCGATATTTTATAGTCATCATCCTTCGCAAAAACCTGGAAATTGCATAAAGCGCAAAAAGGTGTGGTCTTTTATGAATCGGGGATTTTGGGCTTGTTCGGTGATGAAGTTCAGACAAGGCGTCATTGGAATTGCGGCCATTCTTCTGTTGTCTTGCCTGGCGACGGCGCCATCCATCGCGGCCTCTGCTTGGGAAGTCGCCTTCACCGGCTGCGGCGGAGCGGATGTCGCCGTCGTCAACAGCGAATATGAAGCGCGCGTAGTGGAATTGGTCAACCGCGAACGCGTCGCCAACGGCGTCCCGCCGCTCAAGCGCACGGCGGCGCTGGACAAGGCGGCGCGCTACCACGCCGCCGATCTGGCGCTGGACAACTACTTCAGCCACGACACCCATGACCGCAACAACGGCGCGCTGGTGCGCGTCTGCAGCGCATTCGAGCGCATGCGCGTCTGGTATAACTATTGGGCGGCGGCGGAGAACGTCGCCGCCGGCTATCGCACGCCGGAGGCGGTGATGCAAGGTTGGTTGAGCAGTGAAGGCCACCGGCGCAACATCCTCAACCCCGACCTGCGCGAGATCGGGGTGGGGTATTTCAGCGGCGCAGGCGATTATGGCGCCTACTGGGTGCAGGATTTTGGCTCGCGACGGGACGTCTATCCCATGGTCATCAACAACGACGCTCCTACCACCGCCAGCCGTGAGGTCAGCGTCTACATCTACGGCGACTGGAGCGAGATGCGGCTACGCAACAACAGCGGCGCCTGGGAAGCGTGGCGTCCCTTCGCCAGCAGCTTCGCCTGGACGCTCGACGACCGGCCCGGCGAGCAGGTCGTCTCGGCGGAGCTGCGCAAGGGCGCGCAGACCTACGCCGCCTGCAGCCGCATCACGTTGGTGACCGCCGGCGCGGCGGAGGCGATGAACGGCTATCAGATTTTCCTTCCGGCGGTGAGCGCAGGCAATCAACCCTCACAGACCCCACCCAACGAGGAAATTGTTACATGTGATTGGTGAAGAACAGCCACCGATGATAGAGTCGGATGAGGCGCTGCTGTTCATCGATTTTCTGTCGGAAAAATATTAAGCTATCTCCGAACCGAACTGCACTGAGCGCCAAAAGCGAAACTGCGAGCGTTGACAACAGCGGAACAACAGAAAAAAAGACAATGAAATAACGCTTGACAGTCGCTCGTCGCTCTGATATTCTTTCTTTCAGAAAGAAACTCCCTTTGTGGTTTCCCTGTTAAGTGTATATCTCAAAGCGTATAGTTTTTCGTTTCACCTGCGATGAAGCGAACCGGTGATGCAAGGTTACTGCGTCGTGTGAACCGCTCGGCGGTGCTGGACCTAATCTATCGCGAAGGGCCGTTGCCTCGCGCTGAAATTGCGCGTAGGCTTCAGCTCAGCCCGCCAACCGTCACGCGCATTGTCTCTAAAATGCTCGAAGAGGGCGCAATTCTTGAATCCGAAGTGGTCGATTCCCAAGGTGGGCGCCCGGCGACGCTTTTGCGCTTTAACCCTCAGTCTGCACTTATGATTGGGGTCTATATCGGCCAACAGGTCGTAGGCGCGCTTGCGGACTTAAACGGTCAAATCATCGAATCGCGCACAGAGCGAATGGAGTGCGGTGATGGCGGTGTCGAGCAGTTGATTCAATTGATCTCGGCGCTTCATGCCAAAGCGCACTCCCTTGGCATCCCTGTGCGTGGGGTTGGCGTCGGAGCCCCGTCGATCGTGCAATATCCTGAGGGCATTGTCGTCTGGTCGCCGACGTTGGGCTGGCGCAATCTTCCTCTGCGCAATTTGCTTCAGGATACGCTTCACCTGCCGGTCTTTGTGGAGAATGAGGTGAACCTGATTGTGCTGGGGGAGAACTGGCGGGGCGTAGCGCAGGGCCTCAATAATGTTGTCTGTATTTCGCTCGGAGACGGCATCGGCGCCGGCCTGATTCTCAATGGCAAACTCTATCGGGGGACACATTGCGCATCCGGTGAGATCGGATACCTGATTCCCGGACGGCAGTTTTTGGGCTACGCCTATGACACTTATGGGTGTCTGGAAGGTCTGGCCGGATGTTCCGGGATCGTCCGACGTTTTTGGACCGCAGTGGAAGCTGGAGCGTCATCGATGTTATTTGCTGCGGATCGAACGGAGATCACAGCGGAAACGATCCTGATTGCAGCCACGCAAGGAGATGAAGCAGCGGCGCAGGTCGTCGATGAGACCATTGATTACATCGTCATTGCCATCGCCAACCTGTCTGCAATTCTTGATCCAGAGATGGTCATCATCAGCGGAGAACTGGCAAAATACGGCTCAATCTTGATCGACGAAGTCCGGCGGCGGTTCAACGGCCTTGCGCCCCATACGCCGCCGATCCTAGTGTCGGCGTCTCATGTAGACGCCGCCGTGATGGGGGCGGTGGCAAGCGCAATGATGGAGACAAGCAACGCCCTGGAGCTTTACCCACGCAATTTGTGAAAAGGTGCTATCTACGGTGGCATGGATAAAAGTCGCCCTATGAGTATTGTTTCATCCAAACGCGCCTTCGCCATCGTTGCGCATCCTGACGACCTCGAATTCATGATGGCGGGTACGCTTATTTTGCTTCGTCAGGCTGGCTACGAAATTCATTGCATGACGGTTGCAGATGGTTCGTTAGGCAGCGTGAGATGGGACGCCGTAACGACTGCCTCCATCCGTCGGCAGGAGTCCATCGAGGCCGCGGCCTTGTTAGGCGCAGTCTATCATGAGAGCATCTGCCCGGATATGGGCATCTTTTATGAGCCGGTGACGTTGAGGCGACTGGCTGCCGTCGTTCGAGAGGTCGCGCCTACGATTCTGCTCACCCATCCGCCGGTTGATTACATGGAAGATCACATGAACACCTGTCGGCTGGCGCTTTCGGCCGCTTTTGTGCGTGGGGCGCCGAACTATGTGACCGACCCACCCCGTCCTCCGGTCGATGCGCCTGTCACCATCTATCACGCTATGCCCTATGGCTTGCGAGACCCGATGGGAAGGGTTGTGCATGCAGAATACTATGTGGACATCAGCGATGTTCTGCCCTTAAAGCGCCGGATGTTGGAGATGCATCGCAGCCAGAAAGAATGGCTGGAAGCCAGCCAGGGAATCGGAGCCTTCGTCGCCCACATGGAGGCAATGAGCCGACGGGTTGGGGAGCTGTCCGGTCGTTTTCTGTACGCGGAAGGATGGACGCGCCATCTTTCCCTTGGGTACTGTAGGGAGGAAGATGACCCCCTGGTGGATGCACTCGGGGAGCGCGTGCTGCATTTGGAATTGAAGTAGGCGGCGAAGGGGTTTGCAGCTTTTTGGCGAAAAAATTCAGAGCACTGATTCAGAGGGAAAACTATGAGACCGCTGAGCATTGTGGCGCCTGATTGGTGGGATTACACAACACTCGATCGCGAAATCCTTGATGACGCGGCGCGACTAACCCCGGAAGACTTGGTTGCGCTCAGCCGCCCCGGCTTCACCGTGAAAATCTACGACACCGTAGAAGAGTTTTATCTGGCCGAAGCGCTCGAGTACATTCATGCCTGGCAGCAGGCGACGCCGGAGCAGCCGGCCGGCATCTGTGGGCCGATCGGCCCCACCGAACAGTTGCCGTTGGTGGCTCAACTGGTGAACGAGCTGGAGCTCGACCTGCGCTATGCTCACTTTTGGGGCATGGATGAATGGGTGATCGACGGCAAGGAAGCGCCTATCGACTTTCCGTTGAGCTTCGCCCGAGCCGACATGGAGCTTTGCTTCAATCGCATCCGGCCAGATTTACGCATGCCGCCCGAGAACATCCATTTTCCCAAAGCTGACCCCACCGAGTATATCGCAAGCTGGTCGCGGGCGCGCTGCGTCATCATGCAAGGGGGGCAGGGCGAGGTGAAACATTGGGCGTTCAACGATCCGCCCCGACGCGAACCGCCCTGGACGGAAACGCCGCCTCCGCCTGAGGTGTATCGCCAACTGGGCACCCGCGTAGTCGATTTGCACCCCATGACCATTATTCAGAACGCAAGAACGTCAGGCGGTGGGGTGGTGCAGAATGTGCCGACGAAAGCGGTGACCGTCGGTCCTCTCGAAACCTGGCGCGCAGAAAAGGTTTCTATCTGGCACGCAGGCAAACACGACAATCCGTTTGGGCAACGATTGACCACGCTCATGATTTCCAAACGGATCGTCGACACCTCAGTGCCGATGTCTTTGTTGGCCGATCACCCGAATGTTCAATTTAATTTCTTGCGAAGCGGCATCGGCGTGTGCGCGGTGGAGATGCACTAACTCATGAATTCGTATGAACGCTACGAGGCGGTTTGCAATTTGCGTCAACCGGATCGAGTTCCGGTCAGCCCTTTGATCATGACTTTCGCCGCCCGGCTGGCAGGCGTCAAATACAGCGACTATTGCCGCTACGGCGAGGTGATGGCGAGCGCCCAACTTCAATCCATCCGGCGCTTCGGCTACGACAGCGTCAACGTCACCTCAGACGCCGTGCGCGAGTCGGAGACGGTCGGTGCGCCTGTCATCTGGCAGGAGGACGAAGTTCCCGGCGCACCTGGGGATGACTCTTTGATCAAAGGGCCGGATGATCTGAAAAAGTTGCGTTTGCCCGATCCACTTGGCCCGAACCGCATGCACGAGCAGATCAAGGCCCTGCGCATTCTGCAACGCGAATTGGGCGATGGCCAGGTGGTGTATGGGTGGGTGGAGGCGCCGTTCCAGGAAGCGGCCATGCTGCGCGGGCTGAGCAATCTGATGACGGATCTCTACGAGCACCCCAAGATGGTGCATGCGTTGATGCGTTTTGCCACAGAGATGGAGCTTGCCTTTGGTTTAGCGCAGGTTGAGGCGGGCGCTCGCTACATCGGCGTAGGCGATGCTGTTGCGTCGTTGGTTTCGCCGCGGCATTACCGAGAGTACAATTTCCCCTACGTTTCCGAACTGATCTCCTCCTTGAAGAAAACCGGTGTGCGCATCAAATATCACGCCTGCGGGAACACAACGGCGCTGCTTCCGCTTTTTGCAGAGTTAGAGTTGGACATCATCAACCTCGACTCCCTGATCGACTTGAAGGAAGCCAAGGCGATTCTCGGCCATAAGATGTGCGTCAAAGGCAACATCGACCCGGCTCGAGTGATGCTGGCCGGCACTCCAGAGCAAGTGCGCGCAGAGGTGCGACGTTGTTTGCGGGAGGGGGGGATGGATGGCGGCTTTATTTTGAGCCCGGGCTGCGAGCTGCCGCGCGATACGCCGTATGAAAACCTGGAGGCGCTGGTCGCCGCAGCCGACGAATATGGCCGTTATCCGCTGAAAGATTCCTTGCTCGAAGGGTGAATTGGCTTGAGACGAGCCATCGATAGCCATCGATGTGGTTTCGTCGGTTGTACTGATATGGTTGCGTGTGCGTCATCCAGAATTCCGGGTCTTTGGTGCAATGAAGCTGCAAACCATCAAATAAAGGAGGAAAGTCAACATGCAACTCGTCCGCTGGGTCTCTTTTTTCTTAGTTCTTTCTCTGTTGATAGGGTGTACGGCGCCTGTCGCTGCGCCGTCGGCGGCGCCGGCTCCGAGCACGCAGACGGTGCTGCGCGCGCTGTTCATGCAACAGGCCGGTTACCAGCAGAGCGACATCGAGGCGATCACTCAGGAATACGAGGCGCAGAATCTCGACGTTGACGTGCAGCTTGATTTTGTCGCCTACGAAGCCCTGCACGACAAGATCGTCACGGCTGCCGCCGCCGGCGCCGGCGGTTACGACGTCGTGCTGATGGACTGCATTTGGCCGGCCGAATTCGCCTCCGCCGACTTCATTCTCGACGTGACCGATCGCATTCCAGAAGATGTGCGGGCGGACATCTGGCCTGGGGCGCTGGAGGCAGTGACATGGCAGGGGCGACTCTACGGGATGCCATGGTTGAATGATGTGTTGTATCTCTATTACAACAAAGAAATGCTGGAGAAGGCTGGTTTCTCGGCGCCTCCAAAGACATGGAGTGAACTGCGCGAGATGGGCCTGGCCGCCAAAGCCCAGGGTCTGGTTGAATATCCTTTCATTGAGTATTTCCAGCAGGATGAGGGCCTGACCATTGCCTTCGCTTATTATCTCTTCGCCTTCGGCGGCTCGTTCTTCGATGAAGAAGGCAAGCCCACCTTCAATAGCCAGGAAGGACTGGCTGCACTGAATTTCATGGTGAACGGTCTCAAAGACGGATTGATCAATCCGGCGTCGCTGGAGTCCACTTACGAGGAAGTGCGTCGCACGTTTTCGCAGGGCGCCTCGCTCTTTTCCGTCAACTGGGCGTACCAGCTGAACCTTGCCAACGATCCGGCGGAGTCACAGATCGTGGGCAACGCAATTGTGACGTTGATGCCTGGCGAAGTTGAGCCCAGCGCCACCATCAATGGCGGCATGGGCCTCGCTATCATGAAGAGTTCGCAGAATCCAGATCGGGCGTGGGAGTACATTCAGTTCCTTTCCAGCAAAGATGTGCAAAAACGCTACTCCCAGAATGCACTGCCGATCTGGAAATCGCTCTTCGATGATCCGGAGTTATTAGAGATGCAGCCAGCTGTGGCGCGAGAGCAGGATTTTGTGAACGTCTCTAAACAGCAATATGCTTTCCTCCGCAACCGCCCGATCGTGCCGTATTATTCGGAGACGTCTGAGATTATTGCGCGAGAAGTGCAGGCAGCCCTCACCGGCGCCAAGACGCCGGAGCAGGCGCTGGCGGACGCAGAAGCGGCGATCCTGAAAGTGCGCGAACAGTATCAGTGACGCCATCTCTCTGACCTGTCGTCTGCGCAGCAGAAAGAACGTCTGTTGCGCAGACGACGTCTGACCAGAGGACCGATTGATGACTACAGCTTCAACGGTGCGCCATTCCAGCCCGCAACGCACCCAGATGAGCCATTCTCGTCAAGAGAGGTTTCTGGCTTGGCTGCTTATCGCTCCCGCCTTTCTCGTTGTCTTTGCCCTCATCTTCATCCCGATCGTGCGCGCCCTGTGGATGAGCCTTCACGTGATCGATCTCAAGCGTCCGGCGCTTGGACAACCGTTTGTCGGTCTGGGCAATTACGCCGATATTTTACAGGATGGCTCTTTCTGGGCGTCGGTGGGGCGCACGGCGTATTTCATGGGTCTTTCGATCGCTCTGGAAGTGGTATTGGGCGTAGCGGTCGCCGTGTTGCTGAATCAATCCTTCAAGGGCCGAGGGCTGCTGCGGGCGCTTGTGCTCATCCCCTGGGCGCTGCCGATCACGATCGACGCCATCATGTGGAAGTGGATCTACAACCCTTCCTACGGCGCGCTCAACAGTCTGCTCTACCAATCGGGCCTGATCAGCAGCTATCGCACGTGGCTGAGCGATCCGATCTCCGCCATGCACATGGTGATCGTCGCTGACGTCTGGAAGACGACGCCGTTGGTGATTTTGTTGACCCTGGCTGCCCTGCAGACAATCCCACCCGCCCTCTATGAGGCGGCGCGCGTCGACGGCGCTTCCGCCTGGCGCAGCTTCTGGTCCGTCACGTTGCCTCTGTTGCGTCCAACGCTGACGATCATCTTGGTCATCCGAACGATGGACGCCTTTAAGGTGTTCGACATTATCTACATCATGACCTCAGGCGGCCCCTCTGATGGCACCAAGGTGATCGCCTACTATACATATCTGGAGGCCTTTTCATTTTTGCGACAGGGACGCGGCGCTGCGCTGGCGTGGCTGATGACGCTCTTTATCGGGGTGATGGCTTTCTTCTATATTCGACTGGTGAATCGAGAGACGGAATACTGACGATGCGTCGCCTTCTTCCACAGATAGGTCTATACGCTGCAGCAGCGCTGGTGGCAATTGTCATTCTGGCGCCGCCTATCTGGCTTTTGATCTCAAGCATCTCTTCCACAGCGGAATTGCTGCGCGTGCCGGTGCACTGGATTCCGGAAGCGCCGACGCTGGAACGCTATGTTCAGATTGCCACAGCCACCGGCGGGGATTCGGCGGCGAATTTCAGGCGCTCCTTGTTCAACAGCCTGGCGATCGCAGCCTCAGTGACTGCGATCTGTGTGACGGTGGGCGCCCTGGCCGCCTATTCCTTCGCACGGATGTCTTTTGCAGGTCACGGTCAGCTTGTCTATGTCCTGCTCATTTCCTACACGTTGCCGCCGATCATGCTGGTGATTCCGTTGTTTCGGGTCATGGGCGATCTGCAGTTGCTGGACACCATCCAGGGACTGGTGATCGTCTATTCGTCTCTGATCATGCCCTTCGCCATCTGGATTTTGCGGAGCTACTTTCAGACGATTCCCGCCGATTTAGAGGACGCGGCAATGATCGACGGCTGTACGCGGCTACAGGCGCTAACTCGCGTCATCCTGCCCATCTCATTGCCCGGCATTGTGGCGACCGGCCTTTTCTGTTTTCTCGCCTCTTGGGAGGAATTCTTGATTGCGCTCATCTTCACCTCCAGCCCGGCGGCCAAGACAATCCCGGTCGCTATCGCCGAGTTCACCGGTCGGCATGCGATCGACTATGGCATGATGGCGACGGGAGGCGTGATCGCTGCCCTTCCTCCAATCTTGATTGCCCTCCTTTTTCAACGCTACCTGATCAGCGGGCTGGCCTCTGGTGCGGTCAAAGGATGACCTTTGACCCGCCGGAAAATCTGTGGAATAATGGTGTAAGCATAGCGCCATAGTTCTAGCCGCCGGCCTATATGAAGGTCATCGATGCCCTTCAGAAAACCTTCGCCGCCGTCTCAAACTTCCTCCGCTGATGTGGAACTCGATGGGTTCAAGACCATCTGGCGCGTCGTGGTCCCGTACACCCTCTTCAGCGCCCTATGGATTGCTCTGTCGAATCGTGCGCTTGCGCTGTGGGCGCCGGACGCAGCAACGTTGACAACCTGGCAGACTTTCAAAGGCTGGCTTTTCGTCCTCATCAGTGCGCTCTTCATCGCCTGGCGGTTGCGCATCGAATTTCAGCGCCGCCGCCGTGCAGTCACTGCACTGGCGGCCAGCGAACGCCGCGTGCAAAAGCTGAATCGCATCTACGCCGTCCTCAGCGAGGTCAACCAGACCATCGTGCGCGTGCGCAATCCGGCGGAATTCTTGCCCAAAGCCTGCGAGGTCGCCGTCGAGGTTGGCGGGCTGCGCATGGCCTGGATCGGCCTCGTCGATCCAGAGAACGGCGCGGTCAGGCCGGTCGCTCACGCCGGCGTCACCAATGGATATCTGGAACAGCTCCACATTGCCCTCGACGACTCCCCGCGCAGCAAAGGGCCGACGGCCAGCGCGCTGCGCAGCGGTCAGCCTGTCGTCGTCGATTCGGTGGCCGACGACCCGCGCATGGCGCCGTGGCGCAAATATGCACTGGAACTGGGGTATCGCTCCATCGCTGCCCTGCCGCTCATTTCCGGCGGCGCCGTACGCGGGGTGATTACGCTGTATTCCTCGGAGCCGGCCTTCTTCAACGCCGATGAGGTGAAGTTGCTCGAGGAGCTGGCGCTCGACGTCGCGTTTGCGCTCGAGATGGCCGACCAGGAAAAGCGTCGCGCTCAAGCCGAAGAACGTCTACGCATGGCGGTCAGCGCCAGCGCCGTAGGGCTGTGGGATTGGGACCTGCGCACCAACGAAGTGTATTTCTCTCCAGAGTGGAAACAACAGATCGGCTACGCCGACCATGAGCTGGAAAACTCCCTGGACGCATGGCGACGCTGCATCCATCCCCAGGATCTGGCGAGCGTCTTCGACGCCTCCGGCTCGTATCTCGTCGTCTCCGAGCCAAACTATCGCCTCGAATTTCGCATGCGCCACAAGGACGGTTCGTATCGTTGGATTCTGGCGCAGGCGGCCGTGTTGTTCGACGAATGCGGCGCCCCTTCTCGCATTCTCGGCGCCCATATCGACATTACGCCGCAAAAGATGCTGGAGGCGGAGCTGGAGGCGCGTGTGCATGCGCGCACTGAAGAACTAGAAGCCGCCATGGAAAAGGCGCAGACCGCAGACCGACTCAAATCGACCTTTCTGGCTACGATGTCCCACGAGCTGCGCACGCCGCTCAATTCCATCATCGGCTTCACCGGCGTCTTGTTGCAGGAGCTGGCCGGACCGCTGAACGAAGAACAGAAGAAGCAGCTTGGAATGGTCTACGAGAGCGCTCGTCATCTGCTGGCGCTGATCAACGATGTCCTGGACATCTCGAAGATCGAAGCGGGTCAGATCGAGCTGAAAATTGCTCCCTTCGACGTGCGCAGCGCCATCGAGGCCGTCTTGCGCAGTATGATGCCTGCAGCGCAGCGCAAAGGCATCGCATTGTCGGCAATCGTCGATGAAAATGTGAGCGAGGTGATCAGCGACCGCCGTCGCGTCGAGCAAATCTTGCTCAACCTGCTCAGCAATGCCGTCAAGTTCACCGAACGAGGGTCTGTTCACCTTCACTGTCGGGTGGAAGCGCCGATGGTGCTCATCAGCGTGCAAGACACCGGTGTCGGCATTCGGGAGGAGGACCTTGGCCGCCTGTTCCGGCCCTTTCAGCAGCTCGACGAAGGGCTGACGCGGCGTCACGAAGGAACGGGGCTGGGGCTGGCAATCTGCGCCAACCTGGCCAGATTGTTGGGCGGCTATATCAGTGTTGAGAGCAAGTGGGGCGTCGGAAGCACCTTTACGCTGCATCTGCCGCTGCGCCCGCCAACCTCTTGAAAGCGCCGATCGGAGACAAAGTTGGAACGGCTTCACAACTTATGTTACGCAGTCAAGTGAAACCTTCTTGTAGAATACGGACCTCCAGGAAGCTGGATGGAATTTCACAAAGGATTCTGGCGCCTTGTAGGCGCAATTATGAGCTGCGCCTCCTCGATTCCCAAGACTTTGCGGACCATCGAGAACGTGCGGCTCCCAGCCGCACCTGCCGCCATTGCCAGATGATTTTGTTCAAACTCTAGAGCTTCCCGGGCAAGAAGCCAACTGCGCAACGTCTATTCATAAGGAAGTAGAGATGGCAACCATTTTAGTGATCGAGGATAATCGCCAGAACCGCTACCTGGTCACTTTTCTGCTTGAAAGAGAGGGACACACCGTCCTTCAGGCCACGAACGGTCTGGAGGGAGTTGCGCTGGCCGAAGAGCTGCATCCCGATCTCATCCTGCTCGACATTCAACTGCCGGACATCGAGGGCTATGCAGTCGCCGAGCGTCTGCGACAGGCACCCACCCTTGACGACACCCCGATCGTCGCCGTCACTTCCTTTGCCATGGTCGGCGATCGGGAGCGCGCGCTGGCGGCCGGCTGCACCGGCTATATCGAAAAGCCGATCGACCCGATGACATTTCTGGATGAAGTGGCGATGCATTTGCAAGGCGGCTCTCAAGAGACGCCGTCTTGATGAGGGGATAAAGTGCACACCGAACGAATTCAGCGTCCGATAGCAGGAGCTGCGCCAAAGCGAGCGGAGCATGGCGCGGAAGCCAACCGGCTTATGATTTTCATAAAATCACCCGACAATGGGGGCGGCTACGAGCCGCAGGCGCACCGCCCGTAGCTGCGGCTACGAGCCGCAGTTCCTGGCATGCAGTTAGCGCAGGCGCACCGCCCGTAGCTGCGGCTCGCAGCCGCAGTTCCTGGCATGCAGTTAGCGCAGGCGCACCGTCCGTAGCTGCGGCTCGCAGCCGCAGTTCCTGGCATGCAGTTAGCGCAGGCGCACCGTCCGTAGCTGCGGCTCGCAGCCGCAGTTCCTGGCATGCAGTTAGCGCAGACACACCGTCCGTAGCTGCGGCTCGTAGCCGCAGTTCCTGGCATGCAGTTAGCGCAGGCGCACCGCCCGTAGCTGCGGCTCGCAGCCGCAGTTCCTGGCCGGAAGAAATGACCAATTACAGGAGATCTTATGGCGACCATTTTGGTGGCGGATGACCACGAGGCGAACCGGTATCTGGAGCGCACGCTTCTGGAAGCGCACGGTCATCGCGTATTGACGGCGACGAACGGCGCCGAAGCGCTGAGCATCGCTCGTCAGACGCAGCCCGATCTGATCATTTCAGACGTGTTGATGCCGGTGATGGACGGCTTTGCGCTGCGCCGCGCTTGCCTGAGCGATGAGGCGCTGCGGCGCATTCCGTTCATCTTCTACACCGCCACGTTTTACGACGAAAAAGACGCCGAGCTAGGGCTGCGGCTGGGCGCTGCGCGCTATCTCATCGGACCGCTTGAAAATGACGTCTTTCTCCACCATGTTCAGCAAGTTCTGACCGAAACAGCCTCCGGATCGCCGCCGGTCTTGACAGGAGAGTCGGCAGACGTCGAATTTTACCGGCTTTATAATGAAGCGTTGGTGCAGAAGCTCGAAGCCAAGATGAATGAGCTGGCGTTGGCCAATCGTCGCCTGGTCGAACGCGAGCGCTTTGTCTCCGGCATCCTGGATCACCTCTCTGCGCAGATCGCCATTCTGGATAGCAACGGCGTCATTCTCGCCGTCAACAAACCATGGCGCTCCGCCGACGACTTTCCTCCAGGGCGACGCCTGCTGAACGAAGGCGCCGATTATCTGGCCTTTTGCGACGCCGCAGCCGCCGGCGATGAACATTTCGCCCGGCTGGCGGCCGCGATCCGTTCCGTGCTGGCGGGCGAGCAGGCGTCGATTGAGCTGGAACATCCTCTGCCGGCGCCGAATGAGATACGCTGGCTTCGCACCCGCATTGTCCGTTTCCCCGGCGAAGGCTCCATGCGGGCGTTGATCGCCCATGAAGATGTCACGCCGCGCGTCGCAGCGGAGGAGAAGCAGCGCCAGAGCGAGCGCAACCTGCAGCAAAGCCTACAGCGCCTGGAGATAGCTGCTCGCGCCGCAGGCCTGGGCGTTTGGGAAGCCGATCTAAGGAGCGGCGTCGAAATCTGGGATGAGCGCATGTATGAAATTTATGGCGTTTCCCCAGAAACCTTCTCCCCCACCCCAGGAGCGTGGCGCGCTTTGGTCCATCCCGAAGATTTGCCGCAGGCGCTTGCAGCGGAGGAAGCCGCCTTCAAGGGAGAAGGCGACCGGGTCGCCCATACTCATTATCGCATCATTCGTCCGGATGGCGCCATCCGTTTCATCGAGACCTACGCCCAGGCGCAGCTCGCCCCAGATGGCTCGATTCAAAAATTATATGGGGTCGACCGCGATGTGACGGAAATGATGATGGAGGAGGAGCGACAGCGCCTGCGCGAGGCGGCGCTGCACAACGCCGCCAACGGCATCGTCATCACCGACCGTGAGGGGCTGATCGTTTGGGTCAACCCGGCGTTTTCGGCGTTGACCGGCTACACGCTGGAGGAGGCGGTGGGACGCAACCCCAAGGACCTTGTTCGTTCTGGGCTGCAAAGCCAGGAGTTTTACGAAACGATGTGGAGCACGATCCTGGCGGGGAAGCCCTGGCGCGGCCGCCTCATCAACAGACGCAAGGACGGAACTCTCTATCATGAAGAGCAGACGATCACGCCGGTGCGCAACGCAGAGGGCGAGATCACGCATTTTGTCGGCATCAAACAGGACATCACCGAGCGGGTGCGCGATGAGGAAGAGCGGGCGCGACTGCTCGAACAGGTGAAGGCGCAGGCGGAGCAGCTGGCGCAGATCATGCACAGTACGCCCGACGGCATCCTCCTGCTTGACGCCGAAAAGCGCATCCTCAACGCCAACCCCCTGGCCGAGGCGTTTCTCCACGAGCTGGTGGACAGCCCGTCCGAAACCCTCACGCGCCTTGGCGACTGCGACGTCGACGAACTGCTGGCGTCGGCGCGGCCCGGTCACTGGCGCACGATCCAGCGCGGAAAACGCATCTTTGAGGCGACGGCGCAACCTGTAACGCACAATGCCTCCTCCGGTTGGGTGGTCGTGATTCGCGACGTCACCGAACGCCGCGAGGTGCAACGTCAACTCTACGCCCAGGAGCGGCTGGCGGCGGTCGGCCAACTGGCCGCCGGCATCGCCCACGACTTTAACAACATCATGTCGGTGATCGTCGCCTACGCCGAACTGACGGCCGAGTCGCCGTCCCTGAGCGAACGCGAGCGCGAACGGCTGCTCACAATCCGTCAGCAGGCGTTGCGCGCCACGCAGATGATCCGCCAGATCCTGGACTTCAGCCGGCGCTCGGTGATCGAGCGACAGACCTTTGACCTGCTGACGCTGCTTAAAGAGCAGGTGAAGCTGTTGCGGCAGACGCTCCCGGAGAATATTGAAATTCGACTGGATTATGAACCTGAGGACTACCTCGTCAACGCCGACCCAACGCGCATGCAGCAAATGGTCATGAATCTCGCCCTCAACGCGCGCGACGCCATGCCGGAAGGCGGACGACTGCGCATCGCCCTTCATCGGCGTCAAATTGACGAGAAGAACGCGCCTGTCTTCGGCATGAAGCCCGGTCTATGGGTGCAGCTGACCGTTTCGGATACAGGCGTAGGCATCCCGCCGGAAATCGGCGATCGCATCTTCGAGCCATTTTTCACCACCAAAGCGCCTGGCAAGGGCACCGGCCTGGGCTTGCCGCAGGTGCAGGGCATCGTCGCCCAGCACGAAGGCCATATTACGGTGGAGAGCGCGCCCGGCGCCGGCGCCACCTTCACCATCTACCTTCCCGCCGTTCCCTTGCCGAACGATGGGCAATTTGTCGCCGCAACGGCGTCCATCACGCCTCGAGGACAGGGTGAGACCATTCTGGTTGTCGAAGATGAAGAGTTTGTGCGCAAGGCGCTGGTGGAGCTGCTCAGCGCCTGGAATTATCGCGTGCTCGCCGCTGCGAACGGCGTAGAGGCGTTGAGGGCATTGGAACCGTGTGCAGCCGTAGACCTGGTGATCAGCGACATCGTGATGCCTCAAATGGGCGGCGTAAGCCTGTTGAAGGAGCTGCGCAGACGAGGATGTCGGGTGCCGGTGGTGCTGATGACCGGCCATGCGTTCGACTTTGATCCCGCCGAGCTGCGCTCCCTGGGGCTGAGCGGTTGGCTCAACAAGCCGCCTTCCATCGCAGAATTGGCGGAGGTGGTTGCGAAGACGTTGAGCAAGGCGGCTTTTCCCGGCGTAAAATCAACGGTCAAATGAATTCATCCACCGCGCGCTCGTTGATGCTGCGTTGCCCCTCGCGAGGGCCGATCTCGACGCCGGGCGCCGGCCGGCGCAGCGACTCGCCCCGCACCCCGCGCGGGGCTGCAATCTGCTCCTGCGAGATGACCGGATACTGCGCCATCACGGCGACATCGTCTTCGTTGTCGGCGAAGTAAAGGCGGTCTCGCCGCAAGGTGCGCGCGAAATCGTCGAAGCCGAGCGCGTCGACCACTTCGTCGGGCCGGCCGGTGGCGCCGCTGCGCGCCTGCACGCGCAGGAAGATGCGATGCTCCTCCAACGTTGGGTCATAGCCCAGGTAGCGCAGCTCGAAGACAAGCGGACGCAGATTGTAGGTGTAGCGCTTCCCCTTGCGCTCTCGCTCGCGCCAGATCGTCGTGCGCGCCAGAAAGTCAGCGATGCGCTCTGCGAGCAGACTTTCGGGGATCTCGTCCGGCGCTGCATAGAGGAGGATCGTGTAATCGGCGCCGATGACTAACGTCTGCAGCGGAGGGGCGTTGAGAGGAACCTCCTCGAACGCGTGGAGGGTGACGGCGGGCGGCAACTTGGCGCGCAGCCGCGCCGCCGCCTCGTCGAGTGGAACCGGCGGTGAGAGGACGATGTCGAGCAGCTCGTTCACGCCGGTGATGCCGACGCCCAGCGCTGCGGCGAACTGAATGTGCGGCTGTGGGTTGAAGCCTTGCTTGTAGAGCAGCGGCAGGTCGGCGCGACGCAGGGCTCGTTCCCAGAGCCGGAACTCATCGTGATGTGAGATGAATTTGATGGCTTCGCCTTTCGCATAGCGGATACGTATGCGTTGCCGCAAAAGCGATTGCGCTGCGTCCATTTCCTACGCTGCTCCGTGCTCCGTCGTCGCCATGCGTTTGCTCACCGTGCCGAACCTGCGCTGCGGCACGCGATGGTCGAACTGGCCGCTCTTGTCCGGCGCCATCTCGTCGTTGAAGTAGAGCGGGATCGGCGCAATGCTGACCGGCTGTCGCGCCTTGCCGCGGCCCAGCGACGGGCAGCCCCACGCTTCGTCCGGCGCGGCGCGGCGCTGCTCCTTGAAATAGCCCAGGATGCCGCACGAGAAGCAATGCTCGCGGCAGTCGTCGATCACGGCGCCCTCGTAGGCGTGCAGATACTCGTCGATCAAAAACTGCTTTTTCACGCCGGCGGAGATGTGATCCCACGGCAGCACCTCGTCGAGCGGCCGTTGACGGCGGGCGTACCAGTCCATGTCCAGCCCAAGCTCCTCGAAGGCTGCCTGCCAGGCTGCAAAGTTGAAATACTCGCCCCAGCCTTCGAGTTTGGCGCCCTTGCGCCAGGCCAGCTCGATCACATCCGCCATGCGTCGATCCCCGCGCGTCAGGAACGCCTCCACCAACGTCTCCTCCGGGTTGTTCCAGGAGAAGTGGATGCCCGGACCGCGCAGCTCGCGCTGCAACAGCTCGATCTGCGCCTTGATCACCGCCTCGCTCTCCATCGGCGCCCACTGGAAGGGCGTATGAGGCTTGGGCACGAGCGTGCTGACGCCGATGCGCACGTTGGCCTTCCTGCCTAACACGCGGCGGCCGACGGCCAGGACCTGTTTAGAGAGATCGGCGATGGCCTGAACGTCCGCCAGCGTCTGGGTCGGATGGCCGATCATGAAGTACATTTTGATCGTCGTCCAGCCGCGTTTATAGACCTCTTCGGCGGTGGCGAGCAGCTCTTCGGACGAGATCGGCTTGTTGATGACGTCGCGCATGCGGTCGGTGGCGGCTTCCGGCGCAAAGGTGAAACCGGAGCGGCGCCGGCCTTTCTCCAGCAGCTCCATCAGGTCGACGCTGAAACTCTCGATGCGTAGGCTGGGCAGGCCGATGCTGAGTCGTTTGGCGCCGTGGCGCTCCACCGTGCGGCGCACCAGCTCCTCGACGTAGGTGTAGTCGCTGCTGCTGAGGCTGAGGAAGCTCACCTCCTCAAAGCCGCACTGCTCGATCATCTCGTCGACGGCCTGCAACACCTCCTCGACCGGTCGCTCGCGCACCGGGCGGAAGATCATGCCAGCCTGGCAGAAGCGACAGCCGCGCGTGCAGCCGCGCATGATTTCGATGGCGGCGCGGTTGTGCACCACGTTGATGTACGGTACGATGAAGCGGGTCACCGGCGGCGGCAACACCGTGACGATGCGCTTGCGCACCTCGGCGGGCGCGTCTGGGTGCGTCGGCCTGACGGCGGCGATCGTCCCGTCCGCCGCGTAGCTCACCTCATAAAACGAGGGAACATAGACGCCGGGAATGCGCACGAGCCGCTCCAGCAAGGCGTAACGGGATTGGCCCGCCTGCTTCCACTCCCGCACGGCGTCGATCACCTCGAAGATCACCTCTTCCCCTTCGCCGATCACCATGGCGTCGAAGAAGGTGCTCATCGGCTCAGGGTTATAGCAGCCGGAGCCGCCGGCGATCACCAGCGGGTCGGCGGCGGTGCGTTCGGCGGCGCGCAGCGGCACGCCGGCCAGGTCGAGCATGGTCAGCACGTTGGTGTACAGCTGCTCGTAGGGCAGGCTGAAGCCGATGATGTCGAAGTCGCGCAGCGGGTGGCGCGTCTCCAGGCCGTAGAGCGGGATTCCGTCGCGGCGCATGTAGCCTTCAAAATCCGGCCAGGGGCAGTAGACGCGTTCGGCCAGCAGGTCAGGTCGGCGGTTGATCAAGTCATAGAGCACCATCAGGCCGAGGTTGCTCCCGCCCAGCTCGTAAATGTCCGGGAAGGCGAGCGCCACCTTGATCTGGATCGCCGGATCGCTCCAGTCTTTGACGACGGCGTTCAGCTCGCCGCCGGTGTAGCGCGCCGGTTTTTCCACCTTATGCAGCACGCGGTCGAGCGCGCGCGTGATCTGATGCGGCGTCATTTGCACCATGAGAAACTCCTTTTCCTTCGCATCCGCCGGGCGTCATTCAGCCCGGGTGGGGTTTGAACCCACTTGTTGTCAGGAAATTTTAGTATACCACGAAATGGCCGTCAGACAGGAACCTTGAAAGATCTGTTGGAACGTTCATCGCTTGTCAACTTGGTGCGCCGAACTACTGTTGTTTCCATCGGCTGCGTTATACTCTATACGTTATGCTAAATAGGAAACCAAAGTCGGGTCGATGGAGTATATCCTTTGAGCCGAGCGACTTAGGAGGAGAAAGAACACCCCATGAATGGCGATTGCCTGGTTCAAGACAGACCAGATCTCATGAGCCAGACTCCCGATGTGAATTCATCCCCTCTGCGCTGGGTGGTGTATGGCCCCGACGCGCGCCCCGATGGCTTTGAGGCGTTGCGGGCCGAGTGGAATGACCTGGTGCGCCGCGCCCGGTTCAACTCGCTCTTTCTGACGCACGAATGGCAGACCACCTGGTGGGAGCAGCTGGGAGACGGAGCACTGTGGATTGTGGCGTTTCGGCGCCGTCATAACAATGAACTGGTCGGCATTGCGCCGCTGTTTCTTCGTGAAATCCAGAATGGGGAGGATGCAGGCAAACGGCAATTTAACATTGTCGGCTGCATCGAGGTCAGCGATTATCTCGACCTGATCGTGGCGCGCGGTTGGGAGAAACAGGTGTATGCAGCGTTCCTTCAGTGGCTGTGCAGCCCCGAGGCGCCCGCCTGGGACATCGTCGACCTTTGCAACTTGCCCGAAGCCAGCCTGACCTATCAGGAGTTGCCGGAAATCGCCCGGCGGGCCGGCGTCGATGTGAAGGTGATGCAGGAGGACACCGCCCCGCAGTTTCCGCTGCCGATGCGCTATGAAGAGTACCTGAGCAATCAGGTGGACAAGAAGCAACGCCATGAAATTCGCCGCAAGCAGCGCCGCGCAGAGCGCGAGGCTGCCGTGGGGTTTCATCTGGTGCAGGACTTGCGCACGTTGGACTCCGAGGTGGACGATTTTGTGGCCTTGCAGCGAGCAAGCCGACCGGACAAGGCCGAATTTATGACGCCGCAGATGCATCGTTTCTTCCTGGCGGCGGCGCGGCGGTTGTTAGAGGCGGACATCCTGCGCCTTTTTTTCCTGACCCTCGACGGAGAGAAGGCGGCGGCGCTTTTTGCATTTGAGTACGATCGGCGCTTTTGGCTGTATAATTCAGGCTACGATCCGGCGTCGCATGCGCACCTCAGCCCCGGATGGGTGCTCTTGGGCTATGCGATTCAATATGCGATTGCCTCTGGATGTCGCGTCTTCGACTTCATGCAGGGAGACGAGGAGTACAAATATCGCTTCGGGGCTCATGACTACAAGGTGATGCGCGTGAAACTACGACGACCTGAGCCTCTTGGCTGACGCAGGGCGGAGAATTCCCAAAAGACAGTCTCCAGGTTCACGCCTGGACAACGCAAACCACACAAACCGCACTTCAAATGGGAGCATCGAAGAGAATGCGAGGCAACGGCGCTCGACACGACGACCCCGACAACCGATTCGATCGACGAGCGGGCGAAACGTTCGATCGGCTCGATGACGAAGAAGAGGGCGAACAGATCCGCGAGAGCGCGCGTCAACGCGCGCGGCGGCGACGTTACCGCCCGAAGTACAGCAAACCGCGCCGTCGGCCTGCGTCGGAACGCGAGGGCGCTTTCAACGCGCTGATGTGGATTCTAGACGGCGTGACGGGTCTGCTCGAGGAGCTGCAACATAACGACCTGGGTCTGCCCGAGGAATTTTGGGTGCACGCCTACGCAGCCCGTCGCGAGGGCCTGCTTGCGCTGCGCGCCATCCTCGACGCATGCATCGATGAAGATGCTCCTCCCACCGAAGCGTCCCCCTCTTCAGAGCGTCCCAAGCGCGGCGGGATTAACATCGATTTCTAGCGCCGCCGTTGCAAGGCTCCGCCGAAGAGCCCTGTTGTAATCCTCATTCTATTCAACAAAATCATGAAGAATTGTCACAAAGATAGAATATTTGTGACAATTTTGCATTTTAGGGGCTTGACAAATCACAATTCCGCATAGTACAGTAATTTCGTCGATGCGATAAAAGAGGCGATCCGGAAAGAGGTGATGGGGAATTGGCGGGGATTGCGCTGGATGCCATGGATCGAGCGATCATTCGGGCGCTCAAGAACGATGGGCGCCTGCCGTTCAGCACGATCGCCGCGCAGCTGCATGTGTCGCCGGGAATGATTCGCCAGCGGGTGCAGCGCCTGGTGGATGCGGGCGTGCTCCAGTTTGTGGCGGTGACGCATCCTCTGCGCACCGGTTACCACACGATGGCGCTGATCGGCGTCAAAGCCGACGGGCATCGCCTGCGCGAGATTGCCAACCAGATCGCAGCGTTTGAAGAAGTGATCTATCTGGCGATCACCTCGGGCACGTACAACTTTCTGGTGGAAGTCACCTGCATCGACAACGCCGACTTGCTGCGCTTCTTGAGCGAAAAACTCTACAGCGTCGAGGGCGTGCGCGAGGCGGAGACCTTTATCTATCTGGACATCGTCAAAGAGATCTACGCCTGGGACCCGCCGCCAGGCAATGCGTGAACATGCGCCGCGTGTTTCGCGCCGTGTGTTGAGTTTCGTTACGAAACACGCAACACGCAACACAGATCACGCACTCTCGATCTCGGCGACTCACGAAGGAGGCATTTATGGACGAGGATCCCACGGACAGTATCCGTGGCTTCCACAAGGGGGGTGACAGGCGTTGCAGATAAGCAACGAAGCAAAGAACTCAGCGCAGGATTCGATTGCACCGGTCGCCCGTACCGACACCTTGTGAAGCCATGGAGACGAATCTATGATTCTGCAGAAGACAAGAACGCATCAACTCTTTGCCAAAGCAAAGCAATACATTCCCTACGGCGTCAACTCGAACTTTCGCTACTGGGGAGACGAGGACACCCCCATCATCACGCGCGGAGCAGGCGCATATGTATGGGACGCCGACGACAACCGCTACATCGACTACCGCCTCGGTTTTGGGCCGATCATTTTGGGCCACGCTTATCCAGAAGTCAACCGCCGCGTCGCCGAAGCCATCCAAAACGGCGTGCTTTTCGCCGCCACCACGCCGATCGAAATCGAGCTGGCCGAGCGCTTCACGCGCATGACCGGCATGGACAAGGTGCGCCTTTCCAACACGGGCACCGAGGCCAACATGCACGCGCTGCGCATCGCGCGCGCCTACACCGGCCGCGAAAAATTTATTAAATTTGAAGGCAACTACCACGGCAACTTTGACTACGTCATGTTCAGCGGCCCGACGGCCAAGGCGGAGCTGCTCGGCCCGCGCAACCATCCGCATCGCCTGCGCGCCACCGAGGGCATGCCGGTCGCCATCCGCAACTACATGATTTCGCTGCCCTACAACGACGTCGAGCTGCTGGAGCGCGCCATGGTCGAACACAGCGATGAACTGGCGGCGGTGATCCTGGAGCCGGTCATGGGCAACGTCGCCTGCATTCTGCCGGACCCGGTCTGGCTGCGGCGCGTGCGCGAGCTTTGTGATGAGTTCGGCGTGGTGTTGATCTTCGACGAGGTGAAGACCGGCTTTCGCCTGGCCCCGGGCGGCGCCCAGCAATATTTCGGCGTCAAGGCGGATTTAGCCGCCTACGCCAAGGCGATGGGCAACGGCTTCCCGATTGCGGCGGTGGCGGGGCGAGAGGAAATCATGGCGGTTGTGGAGCCGGGGCGCGTGGCGCACGGCGGCACCTATTGCGGCAACGTCGTCGCCGCCGCGGCGGCAGCCGCCACCCTCGAGATCATCGAGACGCAACCTGTCATTGAGACCATCTTCGCCAATGGTCGACGACTGATGGAAGGAATTCACGTCATCTTGCGTCAGGTCGGCGCGCCCCATGTGATCAGCGGCGCGCCGTCGATGTTCAGCGTGCTGTTGGGCAAGGATGAGCCGCCGACCGACTATCGCAGCTACGCAGAGTTTGATGGCGCGTTGTTCGGCCTGCTCGGCGCCGAGCTGATTCGCCGGGGGGTGCTGATCGACGATGACCCACGGGAACCCTGGTTCCTTTCCTTCAGCCACAACGCCGCCGTCATCGATGAATCTCTGAACCTCATCGAAGACGCTGCGAAGGCGGTTTTCCGCTCCTCGGCGCGAAGCCATCGCCTGGCTGCCTGAGAAGCCGCATCTTGGAGTTGCAACGCGCACGGAAAAAGAGAAGAATCGTCGAGGGCGCTACGCCTGACAGGCGCCAACCTTCCTGAAAGCTCCGAACTTTCAGGAAGGTTGGCGCCCTTCTGTTACGCCAGTCCAACTTTTGACAGAGCGCCTCGGTCGGTTGCTACATGCGATGTCAGAGATGCTAAGGAGAGAGGCCATGCTTTTTTCCGATCAAACTCTCGTCCGGGCGCAATTGTAAGGAGCCATCGAGAATCCTATACTGACGATGGGACCCGCTGCGTCCTGAGCTGGCGACATTGGAGCTTGACGTTGTAAACATTGGCCGGCCCTGGGGGCATCTGATCGACAGAAAGGAGGGTAGGAATTATTCTGAGTCTGCTGGCGGCTTCTCTCATCCGGGCCTTCATCCACGCGCCGAGGAATTCAGCACTCGCCTTGTGCGTCGTTGAAGCGTTCATCAAAGCTGTGGATGAATGGCGCGCCAGCGTGCTGCATTTATCTGATCGTTCATTCAACACGGAGCGGAGCATGATTCGGGTGCTGATCGTCGAAGAATATGAAGGAATGAGGCAGGGATTGTATGACCTGTTGAAGGACTTGCCGTACGTGGGTGCAATCGACATTGCGGATGACCTGGTCGAAGCGTCGCGGCTGTTGCGACGCACGAAGTATGACGTCGTGGTGCTCGGGCTGGAGAACACCGACCGCAGCGGCCTCGGCGTGATCCAGGCCTTCCGCCAGATCAGCCCGCTCACCTCAGTTCTTCTGCTCGGTCTGAGCATCGACACCCGATTGGCGCTGTGGCCGATCCGTTTCGGTGTAATGGGGTATATCCCCAAAGAGGCTATCGTGGAAGAGCTGCCTGCGGCGCTGCAACATGCAGCGGCAGGCAAGCCGTACATCCCTCGAATGTACTGCGAGGCTGCTGCACCGGCATGGATGACAGCTCCACAGGTCGCCATGTAGGCAATCCCTGTCTGTCAATGAGGGCTTGAGCCATCGAAGGAGTCATCGTCGCACATCGCTCAACCGTCTTCTCACCGTCAACGGCGCCCCATGCGGGGCAATCGAGCCTCTGTCGATTCGGGTCCCAAAATCGATCAAGGGGGTGGCTGGACAGCCACCCCCTTGTTGCATTCTGCGCCGCTCGATTGGAAGTCTCGACCCTGGCTCCACCGGATGCTATGGTTGCGCGCTTGGGGCGCTCCCTCCGCTCATCCGCCTTTGATTTCCGTCCACACCCGGTCATACAGAGGCGTTGCGTCGCCCACGTCGCGGATGCGATGTCCTCGCTGCAACTCTTCCGGCGGCGTGTTGGTGATGTTCGAATTGATGTACTCTTCATAGAGCTCGGGGTGATTCTCTTTGGCGTATTCCAGCGCGGCAAGGTTGGGATTGGTGTAGGGGAACTCCTCCAGCATGCGCCAGAAGACGTCGCCCTGCATCGAGTAGTTGAGCCAGGCGTAGGCTGCGTCCAGATTCGGCGCATCCTTCGGAATCGCATAGTTGTCCTGCCAGAGGATGGCGCCCTCGGTCGGATAGATGTACTCAAAGGTGGGCACTTCGCGTTTGGCGATCACGGCCTCTCCTGTCCAGACGATGCCCAGATCGACGTCGCCTGCGATCAGCGCCGTCTTGGGGCTGTCGCTGTCGAAGAGTTTAATGCCTCGCGCCAGCTCGGCCAGCTTCACTTTGGCCTCTTCCAGCTCGGCGGGATTGGTGGTGTTGACGTCATAGCCGAGCGCCAGGAGCGTTGCGCCGATGATGGCGCGCGAATCGTCGATCATGACGAGGCGGCCGGCGTAGGCCGGATTCCACAGGTCGGCGAACGATTGAGGGATGGGATCAACCGTCGCCGTGTTGACGATGATGGCGTCGGTGCCCGCCTGATAGGGAATCGAGTAGACGTTGCCGGGATCGAAGTCGAGATTCAGATAGTTGGGGTCGAGGGAATCGAGGATCGGCAACCGGCTCTTGTCCAGTTCCTGCAACAGCCCCTGCCGAATCAACAGCGGCACGAAGTAATCGGTCGGCTGCACCAGGTCATAGTTGGCGCCGCCCGCCGAGAGTTTGGCGTACATCTCTTCATTGCTCGAGTACTCATCCTTGTTGACGCGGACGCCATACACCTGCTCGAAGCAGCGAATCGTCTCCTGAGGAATGTACTCCGTCCAGACGAAGAGATTCACCTGCCTGGAGGTCACTTCCAGGCGCGGGTTCGGTTCGGGGCAGTCGGAGGCGCCGGTCGCCGGTTCGCCGGTCGTCGCCGGCGCTTGCGCGGGCGCAGCGCAGGCGGCCCCGATCAGCGCTGCGATCAACAGCGCACTGAGTGCACTCCAGAAACGTCGGTCATTCATGAGTCGCATCCTTTCTGTCCAAGTTATTCTCGCCTTTGAAACCACTGGGAAATTGCAACGACGATCAACACGACGAGCACCCAAATGGTGGAGAGCGCATTCAGCTCTGGCGTTACGATGCGGCGAAGCAAGCCATAGACGTAGATAGGCAGCGTCGTAGCGCCTGGACCCGTCGTGAAGAACGTGATGATGAAATCATCGAGCGAAAGTGTGAAAGCCAGCATGGCGCCGGCCAGCACGCCGGGAGCGATCAGCGGCAAGGTGACTTTGCGAAAGGTTGTGAACTCGTTGGCCCCGAGGTCCATTGCCGCCTCCTCCAGGCGGTCGTCGAAGCCGTGCAGGCGGGCGCGCACCACCAGTGTGACAAAGGGGATGCTGAAGGCGATGTGAGAAACGATCACCGTGCCAAGCCCCATCGTCAGACGTTGATTGGGGGCCAGCGCCAGCGCCGTGTTGATCCAGCCGAAGACGGCGCTGAAAAAGACCAGAATCCCGATGCCCATGACGATCTCCGGCGTCACGATCGGGAAGTAGAGCGCCGTCTCTGAAACTTTCTTGCCGAAAAAGTCATAGCGTTGGAGCGCCAACGCCGCCATCGTGCCGATGATGGTCGAGACAACCGTCGAGGTGAAAGCGATGATCAGGGTGTTGCGCGTGGCGTCCATCACGCTGCGATTGCGAAAGAGCTCGCAGTACCAGTAGAAAGGGCCGCAGGGGCCTTGATTGACCACGCCCTCAAACACCACGTTTGTGCGCGAGGCGTTGAAGGAAAAGACAATCAGCACGATGATGGGCGCGTAGAGGAAAAAATAGACCAAAATTGAGACGAGCGTCAGCCAGGGCGATCGTTTTTTGGCGCTCATCCTGCTGCGATCTCCTCTCCAAGGCCAAAACGGCGCGTGTAGTAGAGCGTCAACACCAGCGTCATGACCAGCAAAATGATGGAAGCGGCGGCGCCGAAGGGCGGGTTGCGCGCGTCGAGAAACTGGCGTTGCACCAGGTTGCCGACCAGGATCACCTGTCGCCCGCCCAGGATGTCGGAGACGACGAAGGTGCCGATCACGGGAATGAAGGTCAGAATGGTTCCGGCGACGATGCCCGGCATCGAGAGCGGCACTGTAACGCGCCAAAAGGTGCGAAACGCGTTGGCGTACAGGTCGGCGGCCGCCTCATACAGACTCGGCTCGATCTTTTCCAGGGAGGTGTAGATCGGCAGGATCATGAAGGGCAGGAATTCGTAGACCATGCCGATCAGCACGGCGGTTTGGGATGGGTAGAGGTCCAACGGTTGGAAGGGAACGTTCAGCAGGCCCGCCATTGCTCCCAGCGTCGAGTTGAACACCCCCTGGCTGCGCAGGATCATCACCCAGGCGTAGATGCGAATCACGAAGTTCGTCCAGAGCGGCACCAACACCAGGAAGAGCAGGAAATTGCGCCGTTTTTCCGGCGAGCGGGCGATGAAATAGGCCAGCGGGTAGGCCATCAGGATCACAATGACGGTCGTCTGCACGGCCAGCCACAGCGATCGCAGCAGAATGCGCAGATAGAGATCGTCCCATCCCTGTTCGGTGAAGCCCAGCAGCCGCCAGTAGTTTTCCAACGTGAAGGTGTAGATGACGTTGCCGTCGGCGTCGCGCTGCCCAAAACTGGTGATCACCGTCAGGGTCAACGGGATCACGAGCAACGTCACCATGACGAACATGGCGGGCAGGATGAGCAGAAAGCCTTGCAGACGGCGATTTTCACGAATGTGCTGGATCATACCGGCTACTCCGTCAGAACCCGGGCGGCTTCGATCGAAAAGCGGACGCACACTGCTTCGCCCTCGCGTGCAAGCAGGCGCGACTCCGCAGAGTAATTTTGTTCGCGCACGCGGATCGTCTGGCCGCCGCTCAAGACCACGCCGTAGTGCGTGTCGGTGCCGATATAGACGATGTCCGTGACGTAGCCTGTCACCTGGTTGACGTCGGTGGCGTTCGGGCGAATGTGCATCTTTTCCGGTCGCACGGTGACCGTCACGGCCTGACCTACGGCGACGCGCTGCGGCGTGTGCGCCCACAGGCTGACGCCGCCGGGGAGATCGATGCGCGCTTTATCGGTGTCGACTTCGGCAACCGTGCCGTCGAGAAAGTTGGTTTCGCCGATGAAGTCGGCCACGAAGCGGCAGTTGGGATGTTCGTAGATGTCGTTGGCGGTGCCCACCTGCAGCGCAACGCCGCCCTCCATGACGGCGATGCGGTCGCTCATCGTCAGCGCCTCCTCCTGGTCGTGCGTGACGAAGATGAAGGTGATGCCCACCTCGCGCTGCAGGCGTTTCAGCTCGAGCTGCATCTCTTTGCGCAGCTTCAGGTCGAGCGCTCCGAGCGGCTCGTCGAGCAGCAGCACTTCCGGTCGGTTGACGAGCGCACGCGCCAGGGCGACGCGCTGCTGTTGTCCGCCGGAGAGCTGTTTCGGTTTGCGCTTCTCATAGCCGGAAAGGCGCACCATCTCCAACGCCTCGGCCACGCGGCGCGCAATTTCCTTTTTGTCCACGCCTTTCATTTGCAGACCGAACGCCACGTTTTCACCGATGGTCATATGGGGGAAAAGGGCGTAGCTCTGAAAAACGGTGTTCACCGGCCGTTGATAGGGGGGCGTTTTGCCCATGGGGCGTCCATGGATGAAAATTTCGCCTTCGCTGGGCAGTTCAAAGCCTGCAATCATGCGCAGCGAGGTCGTTTTGCCGCAGCCTGAGGGGCCAAGCAAAGCGAAGAATTCACCATCGTAGATCTGCAATGAGACATTTTTGACTGCGGTGACGACCTCGCCGCCCGGTCCGGGGAACCGTTTCCACACATTGCGCAGTTCAACGGCGTACTCGGCCATTGAGCCTAACCTCCAACTCCAAGAGCGAACATCCGCTAGAGGGCAGATCTGTGAAGCCTCGACTCGATTTCCTGCATCTCAGGGACTGCGTGTGAAAGTAGACAACTCCAGAGAAAACCGCTCAGAGTGCAATTTTTTTTCTGAAAAATCGTCCTCTGTCCACGCCCTTGAGGAAAAGCTTGGGATGAAAGTGTAGCATGTCGCCCATAAATTTCAAAACATTTAGAAGTTACAAGGAACCCCAGATTATGCCAGCTGTCTCATCAGCCGGTCGATCTGCGCGCTCCACAGGGCGCTGCTGGCGTCGCTGGGCATTCGCCAGTCGCCGCGTGGGGAGAGCGCCACGGAACCGACCTTGGGGCCGTCGGGCATGGACGAGCGCTTGAATTGCTGCGCAAAGAAACGACGGTAAAAGACGCCCAGCCAGTGCAAGATAGTCTTCTCGTCGTAAACGCCGGCGAACGCCTGGCGCGCCAGGAAAAAGACCTTGATCGGCGCAAACTGGTGACGCACGACCTGAAACAAAAAGAAATCGTGCAGCTCATAAGGTCCGATCGTCTCCTCCGTCTTCTGTGCAAGGCGCTCGCCGTCTTGGAGGGGCAGCAGCTCCGGCGTGATGGGCGTCTCCACGATGTCGCGCAGGATGTCCGCGATGGCGCCGGTGAAGACTTCATCGGCGCACCAGCTCACCAGGTAGCGCACCAGCGTCTTGGGCACGCCAGCGTTGACGTGGTACATCGACATGTGATCGCCGTTGAACGTCATCCAGCCCAGAGCCGCCTCCGAGAGGTCGCCCGTGCCCACCACCAGGCCGCCGGTCTGGTTGGCGACGTCCATCAGAATCTGCGTGCGTTCGCGCGCCTGGGCGTTTTCATAGGTGACGTCGTGCACATTCTCATCGTGCCCGATGTCGCGAAAGTGTTGGCGGACGCTTGCTGCGATCGGGATGGTGCGCAGGGTGACGCCAAGCTCCTGGGCCAGCCGTTCCGCGTTGCTGCGCGTGCGCGCCGTAGTGCCGAAGCCCGGCATCGTGATCGCCAGGATGCCCGTCCGATCCAGCCCCAAGCGGTCGAAGGCGCGCACGCAGACGAGCAGCGCCAGGGTGGAATCGAGCCCTCCGGAGACGCCGAGCGTCACCCGACCGGCGCCGGTGTGACGCAGCCGTTGGATCAGCCCCGTCGTCTGAATATTGAAAATCTCGCGGCAATGTTCGGCGCGCCGCGCCGGATCGGCGGGCACGAAGGGCGTGCGCGACAGGGGACGGTTCGCCAGGGGGGCGGCGGGCTGTTCTGTGGATGCGAGCGAGAAGGGGACGCGGCGCAGGTGGCTTGCGGCTCTCGCCTGGCTGAAGGCGCTGTTTTTCAGCCGTTCGTGGTCAAGCCGCTCGACGTCGACGTCGGCGACGATCCTCTGCGTCCCTAATTGGAAGCGTTCGCTTTCCGCCAGGAGCTGGCCGTTTTCTGCGATCAGGCAATGTCCGCTATAGACGACGTCCGTAGTCGATTCGCCGTCGCCCGCGCCGGCGTAGATGTAGGCGGCCAGACAGCGCGCCGACTGCTGGCGCACCAGGTCGCGTCGATAGTCGGCCTTGCCCAACAGCTCGTTGCTGGCCGAAGGATTGACGAGCAACGTCGCCCCGGCCAGCGCCAGACGACCGCTCGGCGGCTCCACCGCCCACAGATCTTCACAGATTTCAATGCCGACCACGCACGCCGGCATTTCCTCCGCCGCAAAAAGCAGATCGGTTCCAAAAGGAACGGACTGGCCTGCGAGCTCAAGCGTCGGGGGCAGGCTCCGATCGCCGGGCGTGAACCAGCGCTGCTCGTAAAATTCACCCGTCGTGGGCAGGTAGCTCTTGGGAACGACGCCGACGATGCGCCCTGCGCTGACCAGCCCCGCGCAATTGTACAGTCGGCCATCCACCCGCAGGGGCAGGCCGAGGATGCAACTCATCGAGAGCCGAGCGCTCTCCTCGGCGAGGCGATGCAATCCTTCCAGGGCGGCGTCCAACAACCTGCGCTGGTAGAAGAGATCGGCGCAGGAGTAGGCGGTGATGCACAGTTCTGGAAAGACCGCCAGCTGCACCCCCTGTTTCTGCGCCTCCCTCAGTGCAGCCGTTATTTGATCCACGTTATAGTCGACATCCGCCACGCGCAGCGACGGCGAAATGCTCGCCACCCGCACAAAGCCCAGGTTTCTCCGCACGAAGAGTCGATCCAGATTGTGCATATTTGCAAACCTTCCGCTGTGAAAACAGAGTCAACGCAAAGCCGTCAAGGCGCAAAGAAAATGGCGAGATCGATGCGCTCTTTCTCGGAATCGACGCCATCAAGCTGCAGCGCCTGTCCAAAACATTGAAATCATTGTACACGAAGAGAGGCTTTGCGATTCGCCCTGCGATCGGCGAGTGTGCCATAATTGATCTTCGTATCCATGATGGCAGCGAAACGCAGCGGAGCCGCTTCCGCTTCATCCCAAATAACCGCCTCGCGCTTCTTCCGCCCTGGACAGCTCTGGCATGCGCAGCTTTGGCTGATGGCTGCGCCGTTCGTATTCGGCGCGCTGCTTTTGGTCGTCCTGCCTGCATTCTTGAGTTTTGCGCTGGCCTTTGTGCAATACGATGCGCTTTCCCCGCCAACCTGGAGAGGGATTGAGAATTTCGCCGTAATTTTTCGTCGCGAAGTCTTTTGGATTGCGCTGCGCAACACGCTGGTCTTTGCGTTTAGCGCCGCGCCGCTGCAGGCGCTCGGCGCGCTCATGATTGCGTTGTTGCTTCACCCTGAACGGCGGGGCGTGCGCGTCCATCGCGCTGCGGTCTATCTGACCAGCGTCCTGCCCGACGTCGCCTACGCGCTGATCTGGCTGTGGCTCTTGAATCCGCTGTATGGGCCGATCAATCTGACGTTGGCCTGGCTCGGGCTGCCGACGCCCGCCTGGCTCGTCGACCCGCGCACGGCGCTGGCGTCGCTCGTCATCGTGGCGGCGGTGCGCGTGGGGGAAGGAATGTTGCTGCTCATTGCGGCGCGGCGCACTGCGCCCGACAGCATCTACGACGCCGCGCAGATCGACGGCGCCGATCGTCTGCGCACCTTCTGGCATATCACGCTGCCCTGGCTGGCGCCCTGGCTTTTGCTGCTGCTGATCCGCGATCTGGTGATGGCCATCCATAGCAGCCTGACGCCCGTGATCCTCATGACCGGCGGCGGCCCTGGCTACGCCACTACGCTGTTGCCTTTTCTGATGTACGAGGAAGCCTTCACCCATCTGCGTCTCGGCGAGGCGGCGGCCATGATGGTGGTCGTCTTTGCGCTCATCGGGCCGCCGATCGGGCTGGCCGGCTGGTTGACGCGTCGATGGTGGAGAGAGGATGCAGCGTAGGAAAACCCCTCAGAGGGCGTCGGGCGCGGCGACGGCGGTGAAACCGATGCAGGCGCTTTCTGCGCCGTTCGGCTCCACAGCGCTGCAGCGTATCGTTCGTCTGTGGCGACGGAAGAGGATCGGGCGACTTCTCCGGCATGTCCTGGCGTGGAGTGTCGCCGCCCTCTACGCCGCGCCGTTGCTGTGGCTGCTCGTCGCCTCGTTGCAGCCGGTTGGGCAGCCGCCCCCGCGCACGTTGGCATGGTTTCCGCAGGGGGTGGCATGGTCGAACTACCTCGAAATCTTCCGCGTCGCGCCGCTGGGAAGACAGATCGGCAATTCCCTGTTGGTCAGCGTTGCGGGCGCGCTCATCACCCTGCTCACCGCCTCATGGGCCGGCTTCGCCATGAGCCGGTTGCCGGCCTCAAGTCGTCGCTGGCTGGTGGGGCTGGCGCTGCTGTTGATGCTGATCCCTTCCAGCGCAGTCTGGCTGCCGCGGTACGTGCTCTTTTCCGGCATGGGGCTGCTCGACAGCTACGCAGCGCTGGTCGCGCCGGCGCTGCTGGGGACGCGCTCGCTGCTGGCGCTGATGTACTATTGGAGCTTTCATCGCATTTCCTGTGAGATCTACGACTCGGCCAGCCTGGACGGAGCGGGCGTCTGGGCGCTCTGGCGCCGAATTGCATTGCCGCTCGCCAGGCCGACGACGCTGGCTGTGGCCGTCCTGGCCTTCACGCACTACTGGAGCGATTTCGTCGATCCGCTTCTCTTTCTGAAATCGACGCAGCGCTTTACAATTGCGGTGGGGCTGCGCATGTTGCAACAGATGGACGCCACCAACTGGCCGCTGCTGATGGCCGCCGTCGTCGTCATGGTCGCGCCGGTGCTGGTTTTGTATTTGCTGCTGCAAATAATTTTGGACAAAGATGCATCACTCCATCTACGCAGCTCACGCCTCTGGCGTGACGCACCCATCCATCTCCAACTTTCGGCTGGAAGCCGAACGAAAGAGGAACGAAGATGATTCGGATCGTCGGCGTGTTGGGAATCGCCTTGCTGTTGTCGGCGGCTTGTGTTGCCTTGGAGCCTTCTTCTGCGCGCGCGCCCGAACAGACGTCGGTGACCTTTCTCATCTCCGGCGACCCGGCCGACGAGGAGGCCTATCGCACGCTGGTCGAGCATTTCATGGCGGAAGTCCCGGAAATTCGCGTCGAGCTGCTGAATATTCCGGGGCAAGGCGACTTTCGACGGCGGCTCACCGCCGATTTCGCCGCCGGGACGCCCCCGGACATTTTTTTGATCAACTATCGGCGTTACGGCCCCTTCGCGGCGCGCGACGCCATCGCGCCGATCGACGCTTTTCTGGCGCAGAGCGACGTCCTGCGTCGAGAGGACTTCTATCCGCAGGCGCTCGCCGCCTTCACCTGGCGCGGGGAATTGATGTGCATGCCGCAGAACATGTCCAGCCCGGTCATTTACTATAACAAAGATCTGTTCGATGCAGCGGGTCTGCCTTATCCGACGAACGACTGGCGCTGGGATGACTTTGTGAACGTTGCGCAAATGCTGACCCGTGATCTGAACGGCGACGGGGAGATCGACCAGTATGGCTTTGGCGTGGAAGCGGCATTGGTGCGCGCGGCGCCTTTCATCTGGATGAACGGCGGCGAGATCGTGGACGACCCGGCGGCGCCGACGGCGCTGGCGCTCGCCGAACCGGCGAGCCGGGAGGCGCTGGCCTGGTTTGTCAGCTTACAAAACGCCCATCGCGTGGTTCCGGACGCGGTGGCCGAAGCCGCCGAAAGCAGCCTGAGCCGGTTTCTGAACGGGCGGCTTGCGATGTTGATGGAAAGTCGCCGCGTGGTGCCTGAGTTTCGCCGCATCGAAGCGTTTGATTGGGATGTCGCCCCGCTTCCGCAAGGCAAAGAGCAGGCGAGCATTTTGCATTCCGATGCGTTCTGCATCGCCGCCGCCAGCCCCTATCGGGAGGCTGCGTGGCGGTTTGTCGAGTTCGCCAACACGCGCGTGGGGCAGACGATCCTGGCGCGCAGCGGCCGTACGATCCCCTCGCGCATCGACCTGGCGCAAGACCCGGCGTTTCTCGATGCGCAGGCCAGACCGCACAACAGCCGCATCTTTCTCGACGCCATTCCGACGCTGCGCGCGTTCCCCGCTCTCGCCACCTGGGCTGACATCGAGGGCGCAGTGGATGCAGAGCTAAAACAGGCGTTTTACGGACAGATTGCGCTCGACGACGCCATCGCAGCGGCGACGATGCGGAGCGCAGAATTTTTCTCTCGGCAAGAATAAAAGCTTGTCCATCGCCAATCGCCGAGGCGCGCGTCGATTCATTCCAGTATCTTATCCATGCCGGTGACGCGTCGAAACACCCCTCGATAAATGTGCGCCAGCAGGAGGAAGAGCAGAATGCTGGCGATCAGCGCAAAGATGCGCAGTCCCCGTTCCAGGTGAGAGATATAGTCCCCCAGCAGATAGCCGGCCAAAATCAACGCAGCGTTCCAGATCGGTTCAAAGATCAGGCTGACGACAAATAAGCGCCACCAGGGCACGCGAGCGGCGCCCGCAGCCATCAGAACCGGGATCGACATCAGGCCAAAGGAGGCTTTGGTCAATATGAATAACCGGGTCGCCTGGCGGTGAATGTTATGGATGAGATGTTGAATTGCCACCTCGTTCTGCTGCATCCAGCGCAGCCTGGAGAGGGCGGGCAGCGAATGGTAGAGGCCAAAATAGCCGAGCAGATACCAGGTGTAGTCGGCAACTGTGTTGCCGACGACCGCCACGACAAACACCCAATCAAAGCGCAGCACCTCGGCGCCCGCCAGGGCGCCGGCCGTCATAGTGATCGCCGGCCCTTCAACGAAGATCAAGATAAAAAGAATGAGATAGCTCCAGCCGCCCAGGTCGGGCAGCTCACTCGCGCGCAAGGCATTCCACAATTGTTCCCAGAGTTCCATAAATTCCTTCGTTTGAAGGGGATGATTGAAAGAGGCATCCGTCCCTGAGGTGATGCTTGTCTTTGTGAATTATATCACGCAGCGACGGTGAAGTGAGAAGTGAGCCAGGCGCAACACATCGTCACCCTCTATCACTCCGTCGCAGGGGAGGAGCAGACCGGTCGATAAGTCGCATCCCCGATGAATCGTCGCCATTCTTCTTCACTGAGCGCGCGCGCCGCCATCGCGCAGCTCCGTCGTCGCCAGGGCCGAGAGTCCAACCGCCACTTTTCCAGGCGGTCGTCGAAGCTCGCCAGGTAGACTGCGTCGCCCTGTTTGCTGACCGCAAACGACTCGGTTTCCAGCGCGGTGCGCAACGCCGGCGCCAAAAGGCTGTGGGTCGCGAGGTCCCACAGGTGGATCGCCCCCCCGCCGGTCAACGTTGCGAGGGTGCGCTCGCCATGGGGTGGGTAGAACTGGACGCCCCAGACCTGTCCTTCCAGTTCGAGCGGAGGAGCGGACGGCTGTTGGCTTGCGACGTTCCAAAAGCGCACGCTGCCGTCGGCGCTGCCCGAAATGAGCGTGTCGCCGTCGCTGCTCCACAGCAGGGAGGTCACCCAGTAAGTGTGCCCTTCCAGCACGCCGTGGGCTTTTAACTCGCCCGAAGCGGCTTCATCCGTGCTCCAGAGATAAATTTTGCCGCTCTGGCTGCCGGTGGCCAGCAGGGCGCTGTCAGGCGAGAAAGCGAGGCTCAGCACCCAGCCATCCTGCAAGTGCGCCATGAAAGTCGATTTGCGCAACGCTTCATCTGTGAGATCGAACAGCGAGACTTTGCCGGAAAAATGCCCGGCGACAAGCAGCCTGTTGTCCGGTGAGAAGGCAAGCCCGATGATGACGTCGCCCATGTCGTCCTTCCATCGCCCTCTTTCTTCCTGTTTCACCAAATCCCAGAGCGCCACCAATCCGCCGGCGTCTCCTGTGGCCATGAGCGTTCCATCGGCGTTGAAGGCGACCTGAAGCACGGCGTTTTGGTGAGGCGACCGGAACTGGATAAGCGGACGCCCTTGTTGGGCGTCCCATACAAGGACCTGCCTGTCATAGCTGGCCGTCGCCAGCAGGCGACCGTCGGGGCTGAGCGCCAAGGCTCGCACGCGATCCGTATGCCCTTCCAACAACGCTCGCCGTCCGATCTCCCAACGCACAAGCCTGCCTTCAGATGTGGCCGAATAGAGGGCGTTCCCCTGCCAGTTGAAGCGCAGGCTGCGCACCCAGTTGTCATGCCCCGTGAGCGGCTCGCCGATGATCCTTCCTCTGGCGACGTCGTAAAGATAGACGTAGCGATCGGCGCCGCCGGTGGCGAGGATGCGTCCATCGGGGCTGAAGGCCGCCGAGAGCACCCGCCCCGCATGCTCGTTGAGCGGCCCCAACAGCAGTTCGCCGCTGGCGACGTCCCACACGCGCGTGGAGCCGTCGAAACTGACCGTGGCGGCGACTTTTGCGTCCGGCGTGAAAGCGACGGCGCTGATGACCGAACTATGGCCTCCCAGCCGCACGCCGGTCGGTTGACCGGCGTCAATGCTCCAGATGTCTACGCCGATGTCCTCTTCGATCGGCTGCACCGCAGCCAGCAATCGTCCATCGGGGCTGAGCGTCACTGCGTCTCTGCCGCTGGGTAGGAAGAAGCGCTGCAGCTCCGTCTGGCTCTCGACGTCCCATACGATGATCGCCCCTTGAATTGTTTTCGCCAGCAGGCGACTGCCATCCAGCGTAAATTGAAGCAAATTGATCACGTCGTCGCTCTCCACGCGAGGAAGCAGCTCGCCGATCCACTGTCCGTCGACGCCGCTCCATAGCTGGACGGCGGTCCCTTCTGAACTGGCGATCAGCGTTGCATTGGGCGCAATCGTCACCGTTGCGGCTGCCGCAGACGGGATGAGAGCGCCGACGCTGCGGCCACTGGCTGCGTCCCAAAGACGCACTGTTGCTTCGCCGCCCTTTTCCTCGACGCAAAGGATTCGGCTCTCATCAGGCGCAACGACGATCTGCGTGATGTCGCCGTCGCTGCCCCAAAAGAAACGATCTAGAAAGGCGTTGACCGGAAGGGCAGCCAACAACGCCGTTTGCTCCGCCGGGTCCGTCATGCGTTCGAGCGCTTCTACGCTCAGGAGCAGAGCCAGGTCGGCGGCGTCATCGGCGAAATTGAGCGACTGCGCCGCGAGCTGACGCGCCAGCGCCACTTGCGCAAAGCGTTGCGCCTCCTGACGCGACAAAAATGCAAGAAGAGCTGCTGCAATTGTAGTGAGTGAAACAAGCGTAAGGGCGACCGTCAACCTGCGCAGTCGGAGCGCGACCCGGTGTTCCTGTTCCGCGCGACGAGATTCCTCTTCGGCGCGCTGAGACTCCATCTCCGCCAGGCGCTGCGCCCGCTCGAGCTCCTGTCGATGGAGGCGCTCCTGTTCTTTCAGGCGACGCTGATGCTCCTCGATGCTGGCGTCGATGAACTCTTGTTCGATCCGGCTCAAGTCTGCGCGACGCAGCTCTGACCAGCGCACGGCCTCGGTGAGCGAAAGTCCTCGCAGCAGATCTTCCGGCCCGCGCCCGCTGGCGAGCCAGTGTTGCAGGAAGGTGCGCAGTCGCTGCTGCCAACGTCGAAAGTCGCGGTCTTCGTCCATCCACTCCCGCAGCAGAGACCAGTGGCGAATCAACGCCTCGTGCACCAGCTCGATGCTCTCTTCGCCGTCGCTGCGGCCGGCGACGACCAACCGAAGGTCCGCCAGTTTCTGCGCCAGCGCCCACGCGGAATCTTCCAACTCTGAACGCAGCGCCGGTCGCCGCGTGTCGCCGGTCTCCTCGCCGGGCTGGACAAGCTGCACAAACAGGCGCCGCGCCGCCGTCTGCTCTTCCGGACTCAAGCCTTGATAAACCTGGTCTGCATAACGCGCCAGCGCGCCGGCCACGCCGCCGATGGCGTCGTAGGTCTCGTGCGTGATCTGCCAGCCGCTGCGCCGGAGCCAGAGCTCGGAAAGGGCGAATTGCAGCAATGGAAGGTTTCCGGGAGACTCGCCGACGTCATCGAGCAGACGATCGACCAGGCCTGGCTCGAAGGTGACGCCACGGTTGCGCGCCGGCTCTTCGATGGCGCGGCGTAGCTCATCCCGACGCATCGGTCCAAGCACAATGCCGCCGGCCTGCAGCGCATCCGCCAGCTCGCGATGCGCCAGCGCCTGTCCGGTGAAATCGGCGCGCATCGAAACCAGCAGGGAAATGTGAGGGCTTTCGTCGGCTGTGGAGGCGGTGCGAAGCAAAAAATCGATGAAGGCGCGCCGCGTCGTGTGCACGGGGCAGAGGGTGTACAGCTCCTCGAATTGATCGACGAAGATCAAAACGCGCGGGCTGCGAAAGCGCAAGGAGAGATGATGAAGCGTGGTCCCTTCTTCGCTCAGAAGGCGGGCCAGGTCTGCAATGTCGCGCTTCACCGCAAGTTGACGCACCAACGCCTCTGCAAAGGAGCGAAACGGGTCGGCGCCGGGCCGAACATCGAGGACCGTCCAGACCCGCCCCGCGTGTGGGCCGCCGGAAGTTGAAATGGGGATCTGCCTCAAACTCAGGAGCGCCGGCAACACGCCGGCGCGAATCACCGAGGATTTGCCGCTGCCCGAGGGGCCGATTAAAAACACAGCGCGATGCGTTTCCAGGCGCCGAAGTAGATAATCCACCACTTCCTCGCGCCCATAAAAGTCGGCGCTGTCGGCAAGTGAAAACGGATAGAGTCCTTTGTAAGGATTGTCTACGATCGAGTCATCGGTCAGCGGCAGTCCCCGTTCGATGCGGTGAAACAATTGCACGGTGTCCGGCGACGGTTCAACGCCTAGCTCCTCCGCCAGCAGTCGACGCATTTTTTCGAACTGCTCAATGGCGGCGATGCGCTGATTGTTCAGCGCCAACAACCGCATCATGTGGCGATGCGCCTCCTCATCCCACGGCTCCAGCTCCAGGAAGCGCAGCAGGAACTGTTGAGCGGCCCCATAATTGCGCCGGCGCTCATGAAATTCGACGAGCGTTTTGAGTGCAACGATCGCCTGGGCGCGGAAACTTTCGGCGCGAGAGCGCCGCCACTCTTCAAACTTTTCCGCATCCGGCAACGTCAGCCCTGCCAGAAAGTCGCCGGTGTAGAGGGCCACCGCCTCTTCCAGTCGGGCGGCGCACGTCGGGCAGACGCTTGAATGGGGGTGCGGGTGCTGATGAACCGCCGCCATCAGCGCCTTGAACGTTTCGACGTCGCACCAGTAGTCGCTGTCGAAATTAAACGCAACGTCCTGGCGCGTGACGGTCAGATAGGGTGAGTGGAAACGCAGTGAAGACGGCGCAGCGCGAAGCTGGGGGGTGAGGCGACGACGCAAATCATACAGCGCCTGGCGCAGATTCTGGGCGGCCGCTTTGGAATCCGCCTCCGGCCAGAGCAATGCAGCTAGTTGCTCGCGCAGATGGGGCTGGTCGCTTTCCGTCACCAGATACGCAAGCAGCGCTTTCGCTTTGGCGGTGGCGATGGCCGGCTCTCCGCCGTCAGAAAAGGTCAGATGGACGGTTCCGAAAAATCGTAGATTGAGCATCGAAGTTTGTTGCTGTCGTCCGATGGTTGCAAGTTGATTCTATCAACGAAGGAGCTCCTCGCCAAACGGTTCGATGATACGGAACGCCTTTGCGTCAAAAACTTTTTGACGATCTTTTGACGTGAATTTGCTAAAGTAGAAACAAACATCTCCCCCCGCAATGCTGTTTGGGACAACATGTGGATTCCCCGACCTCCCCCAAAAAGCTGTGCGGATCGGCGCATCCCCCGGCGCCGATCGCAATCTCCGGGCGAGGGGATGGCGGTTTTGTTGTCCCCTCTCTTTTGTCTGGCTCCACCAAACGCAATGCTCCTGTCATGACCGGAACCTCGTCGCAACCGGAACGATGTACGCAACGCGCACCCACGTTGCGCTTGAGGGCGTCGTGGCCTAAACTTATTGCCGAAACCGAACGCCCCAGCGGATCGTGGCGCAGGAACTTTGGGAATGAGGGAAAGGGACGCCATGCAGGTTCGCATCGCCGAAGCAGCGGATGTTGAGCCTCTTCGTCGCCTGTTGAGCAGCGCTCCGCGTCAGCAGGTCCACTTGAATTTTGATGGCATCGAGCTTGCGGTTCGAGAGCAGCGCTGCCTGGTGTTGGAGCGCAATGCAGAGGACGCGCTGCTCGCTTTATTGATCTTCGTCTGCGAGGAGACGCCTGCGCCGACGGGTGAATCGGCGCCGCGGCGCGTCTATCTACAGGGAATGGCTTTTCAGCGTCCCATCTCCCCGACCGAAGCGCTGCGCGTGCTGTTGCGCGCATTGGCTCGCATGCTGGAGAAGCATCAGCCCTATCTAATCATTGTTTACAGTCGACAAAGCTGGCTCGATCGCGCCCTGCGCAGCGCCGGCATGGCGCAGGCCGAGCGCGTCGAGTTCTTCTCCCTCGAAGACCTGCAGAGGCGACGATGGCCGCAGTTCGACGTCGCCGCAGCGTGTCGCATTCGTCAGGCCGCAGCGACGGAGCTGGGCGCCCTGACAACGCTGGACGCCTGTGCGTTTGAGCCGCTCTGGCGCTATTCTCGCCGCCAGATGCAAGACGCCCTGGACGCAGGTCCGGTGTTGGTCGCGCAGGTGGGCGATCAACTGGTTGGGTACATGGCCTTTCAATTTCTGGAGGAGACCTGCCTGTTGGTGCGGCTGGCGGTGCATCCCGACTGGCGAGGACGAGGAATCGGCCGCGCCCTTTTCGGGGAGGCGTTGTTGCAAGCGCAACGTCACGGGTGTATGCGCGCTCTCCTCAACACCCAGGCCAGCAATCAACGCGCCAAAGACATTTATCATGCGTTCGGCTTTCGCCCTACAGGCGAATCGTTCGCAGTTTTCACGCTCGAGCCGTCGATGCTTGACCCCGCCATCTCTTTTTAATCACCGCTTATTTCGTCGGGAATTCGTCATGCAAAACGGAAAGGATTTAAGATAAAAATCACAATAAACGCCCACAAGCTGTAGATTCAAGTTGAATTCATCGCACTTCTCCGTGAGCGGGACGACCAGGACGGGCGAGCTGCGCTACCGTCCCTTCAGCGTCACCCGCTTTGCGTCGGGGACGACGCCGACCACCTATCGCTTCACGGGGCAGCGGGAGGAGGCGGCGCCGGGGCTGCACTTCTATGACGCCCGCCGGTATGACCCGGCGCTGGGACATTTCCTCTCGCCGGACAGCATCGCACCGGAGGCGGGCAATGCTCGACTACCATCGCTATGCGTATGTGCGGTTTAACCCGCTGAAATACGAGGATGAATCCGGCCACTGCGCCACCCTCGCCAACGGCCAGGCAGACGAAAACGATGCGGAATGTTGGCGGCTGGCGCGCACCATCGCCAATCTGTGGAATGACACCGACTACTGGCGCATGCGCTTCGGTGAACTTGACGTGTGGAACAATCATATCGCTCCCTCCGCCGTCACTGCTGAGTTTATGCAGGATGAGTTCGACAGGTATCTGCAAAGCGATGCATACAAGACGTGGGCAGCAGTACATCCAATGAGTGGCGACGATTCTGGTGGAGCGGTCGACTGGGGAGACTACTGGTCTGTAACCTTACAATATGCTGTAATTCAAGGAGGATTTGCAATTGACGAGCATGGGAATGGCTATCTCCGCATCGGTCTTAGTTTCGGTACACCGGGGATAGCGATTAACAGGGGCGATGTCATTGTGTATAAAGAAGGACGATATGTTGACATTGACCAGCTATATCTAAGTGGTCTTCTCGCTAAATATTTGATATATTGCATTCATGACTAATGCTGAAACCGCCCATCAAAGGAAGCTGTTCCTGGGGTCGTTTTTTCCAGATATAAGGGCGCCGATGAGCATTCCA
>Ga0209721_1000165_pt1 | contig 66232 bp, 66 predicted proteins | sample TshhotsprinmetaG_FD_184139 | JGI IMG/M metagenome (GOLD analysis project Ga0209721, IMG submission 184139) | Hot spring microbial communities from South Africa to study Microbial Dark Matter (Phase II) - Tshipise hot spring metaG (SPAdes)... | ecosystem: Environmental > Aquatic > Thermal springs...
CCCGCAGCAGCGCGGCGCCTGCCCGTGCGCGCTGTTTGACCTGCCGCAACCCGGGGTGCCACAAACCGTATCAGCATGTGACTGTGCACATGTGCGCATGGTTGAAAGGTTGACATGGATATTGCCGCGTGGATCGAACGCTGGGGCGAACCCGCTGTGCTGGCATGGGGCGGGCTGATCCTGGGCCTGGGCTTTGGCTTTTTTGGTCAGCGATCGAAGTTTTGCCTGCGCGCGGCGGTTATCGAGTTCTGGCACCGGCGCTTCGGCGACAAGCTGGCGGTGTGGCTGCTGGCGTTTGCCACCGCGGTGGTGGCGGTGCAGGGGATGGTGTTGCTCGGATGGCTGGATGTCTCCAGTGCACGCCAGCTGGCCACGCGCGGCAGCCTCTCCGGCGCCCTGATCGGCGGCCTGCTGTTTGGCCTGGGCATGGTGATGACGCGCGGCTGTGCCAGCCGCCTGCTGGTGCTGTCGGCCAACGGCAACCTGCGTGCGTTGCTGTCCGGCCTGATCTTCGCCGTCACCGCGCAGGCCTCACTGGGTGGGGTGCTGGCGCCTTGGCGCGAGGCGGTCAGCGGCTGGTGGGTGGTCGAGGGTGGCCCGTCGCGCGATCTGCTCGCGTGGCTGGGCGGCGGGCCCGGCCTGGGCCTGGCGTTCGGGCTGGTGTGGATGGCGGCGGCCGTATTCTTCGCGGTGCGCAGCGGCTGGGGCTTCTGGAAGTGGTGTGGCGGTGCGGCCACCGGGCTGATGGTGGCGCTGGCATGGGTGTTTAGCTACCAAGTGATGACGCACTCTTTCGAGCCGGTGCAGATTCAGGGCATGACCTTCAGCGGCCCGTCGACCGAGTGGCTGATGCGTGTGCTGGCCGAGGCCGACAAGCCCTGGTCGTTCGGACTCGGGCTGATGCCGGGGGTATTTCTAGGCTCGCTGGCTGGTGCCCTGGTGGGGCGCGAATGGAAGTTGGAGGGCTTCGGCGGCGCCTATACCATGCCGCGCTACATCGTGGGCGCGGTGCTGATGGGCTTCGGCTCGATGCTGGCGGGCGGCTGCGCGGTGGGGGCGGGGATGACCGGTGGCTCGATCTTCGCGGTGACGGCGTGGCTGACACTGGTGGGCATGTGGGTCGGGGGCGGTATCGCCGACCGGCTGATCGACCGGCCACAGCATCGCCCGGCTATGGCAGCGGTCACGCCAGCCTCCGTCGGCGACGTGGCCCGTGCGCCCTGAAGCATCTCGCGGCGGCAGCGGCACCACTCAATAGCGCTGCGCGGTGCGGGTGCGTGCCAGGGCGACCCAACACAGCGCGGCCACGCCCAGCAGCAGCGCCGGAAAGCCGACGCGCGGTGCCCATTGCAGCGCGGCACCGGCCAGCGATGGCGCCAGCACACCACCCAGGGTGTAGGCCATCACCAGCACCGCGGTGCTGTTGACCAGCGTCACCCCGCGCTCGCGTGCGCCGATGTCGATCATCGCCAGTGTGTACAGGCACCCGCCAGCACCGCCCCACAGAAACGCCACCGGCCAGGCCAGCCACGGCATGTTGGCTACCCACGGTAGCGCGAGGGAGGCCAGCAGCGTCACGGTGGCACTGGCCCGCATCAGGCGCAGTCGGGCGCCACCGGCACTACCGCATTGGCTGTCGCGCCGGCCCAGCCGGTCGGCCAGCACGCCGGCGGGCAGCATCAGCAGCGCACTGCCCAGGCCACTGGCCGACACCAGAAGCGCCGCTGCCGCTGTGCCCAGCCCAAGGGCCAGACCGTACAGCGGCAGGATCGACGTGAGTCCGCTTTCGAAGAAGCCGCCGCAGAAGCCGGCGGCGATGATCACCGGGTGCGCCCGTAGGGCCTGCCGGACGCCGCGCCAGCCGACGGCGGCGCTGGCTGTGTCGGCCGGCGTGGGCAAGGGAGGGATGGCCAGCAGCCACAGCAGTCCGGTTGCCATCAGTCCCACCGCCAGCGCCAGCGCCGTGACGCTGGCCGGCCCCACGGCGGCCAGCAGCGAGGGGCCGATGACGAACGTCGCCCCCACCAGGGTCTCGAACAGACCCACCGCGCGTCCACGCAGATGCGCCGGCGCGAATTCGGCCACCAGCGCCTCGGCCAGTACCCAACGCAGGCCCGAGGCCATCCCCGCCAGCAGTTTCAGGGCAAACCACAGCGGCAGGGCCGTGTCGGCCGGCAGCGGCAGCGCATAGCCCAGCCCGGCCAGCACCGGCACCGTGCCCGACAGCCACAGGGCGCGCCGCCGCCCCAGCGCGCGCGTCAGCGCCGACGCAAACGGCGTCATCAGCAAAATACCCACCCAGGCGCTGGCGGCGAACAGCCCGGTCAGCGCCGTTGGTGTGCCCTGCGCCGTCAGCCGCAGCACCAGCCACGGGGTCAGCATGAAATAGCCGACCAGCTCGAAGAAGGTGGCGCCGAAAATGGCCAGCAGGCCCCGCGGGGCCAAGGAGGCGGTGACTGTGGGCATCGGGGATGACAGCATAGCGTGCCGGCGCCCGTCGGCGCGCTTGCCTGTGTCGCCGGGTGGTGATGCCCACCCGGCGGGGTCATCGGCCCCGCAGGCGGGGCGGTCCGGGTGTCCATGAATGATAGCTGTATCGCGGATGCACGCCCGGGATTTTGGTTGTATAATTACAGATTCCGCAAAATCGCGCACCGTGCGGGGTGCGCCGCGCACGGTGGTGTGCGGCGTTGCGGGCAGCAGTCTCTTTTCGATGAGGAAACCTATGTACGCGGTCATAAAAACCGGCGGCAAGCAGTATCGCGTGGCAGCCGGCGAAAAAATCAAGGTAGAACAGATCGCTGCGGACGTAGGCCAAGAGATCGTGATCGACCAGGTGTTGGCCGTGGGCAACGGCGCCGACATCCGGGTGGGCACCCCCTTGGTCAGCGGCGCAACGGTCACGGCCACCGTCGTGGCGCATGGTCGGGGCGAGAAGGTGCGCATCTTCAAGTTGCGTCGCCGCAAGCACTACCAAAAGCGCCAAGGCCACCGGCAAAACTACACCGAGCTGCAGATCGGCTCGATCAACGTCTGACGAGGTGACCCACCATGGCACAGAAAAAAGGCGGCGGCTCCACCCGTAACGGCCGCGACTCCAAGCCCAAGATGCTGGGCGTGAAGGTGTTTGGCGGGCAGGAGGTCAGCGCCGGCTCCATCATCGTGCGCCAGCGCGGCACCCAGTTCCACCCGGGCACCGGCACCGGTATCGGTAAGGACCACACCATCTACGCCACCGTGGCGGGCAAGGTCGAGTTCGCCGTCAAAGGTCCGCTCAACCGTCAGGTGGTCAACGTCATTCCGGCGTAACGTTCATCACTGGCCGGGGCAGCGGCCCTGGGTCCGTGGTTGGCGCGCACGCCCCCAATGCCCATGGGCCCGCTTGCGCGGGCCCATGCTATTTCAGCGCCTCAAGAGGGGAGCCGCCTCATGAAATTCGTCGATGAAGCCTGGATCGACGTTGCCGCCGGCGACGGCGGCAATGGCTGCGCGTCGTTCCGGCACGAGAAATTTAAGGAATTTGGCGGCCCGGACGGGGGGGATGGAGGTCGGGGCGGTCATGTGTGGGCGTTGGCCGACGACAACCTCAATACCCTGGTGGACTACCGCTACACACGCCGCTTCGAGGCGCAGCGCGGCGAGCACGGCCGCGGCTCCGACCAGTACGGGGCCAAGGGGCAGGATATCGTGCTGCGTATGCCGGTGGGTACCGTCATCAGCGACGCTGACACCGGCGAGGTGCTGTGCGAGCTGCTGCAACCGGGGCAAAAGGAGCTTATCGCGCGCGGTGGCGAGGGTGGGCGCGGCAACCTGCACTTCAAAAGTTCCACCAACCGCGCGCCGCGCCAGCGCACGCTCGGGCAGCCCGGCGAGCGTCGGCGGCTGAAGCTAGAGCTCAAGCTATTGGCCGATGTCGGCCTGCTGGGCATGCCCAACGCCGGCAAGTCCACGCTGATTGCGGCGGTGTCCAACGCCCGCCCCAAAATTGCCGACTACCCCTTTACCACCTTGCACCCCAACCTGGGTGTGGTGCGCGTCGGGCCCGAAAAGAGCTTCGTCATGGCCGATGTGCCCGGCCTCATCGAGGGCGCGGCCGAAGGAGCCGGGCTGGGGCACCAGTTTTTGCGCCACCTGCAGCGCACGCGGCTGCTGCTGCATCTGGTGGACGTGGCGCCGTTCGACGACACGGTCGATCCGGTGGCGCAGGTGCGCGCCATCGTGGCAGAACTCAAAAAGTATGACCCGGCACTGGCGGCTAAGCCGCGCTGGCTGGTACTCAACAAGGTGGATATGCTGCCGCCCGAGGAGCGCGAGCGCCGCGTGCGCGACATCGTGCGGCGCTTGCGCTTCAAGGGGCCGGTGTTCGAAATCTCGGCGCTGACGCGCGAGGGTTGCGAGCGGCTGATGCAGCAGGTTTACGAGCATCTGGCGCAGGAGCGCACCGCCGCCCTTCCCGCGCCCACCGATCCGCGCTTCGATGCGGGGCCCCCAGCCGATGCGCGGCTCGCGACACCGTCGGACGCCTCGTCGGCTTCACCGACCGTGTCGCGGCCACGCGCGGTTCGCCGTGCCGCGTCGTGACCAAAACCGTCACCGCGGATCGTCGCGCCGATGCCGATACCCGTTAGCAGGTGTTTCCTCTCCCATCATGAACGCTGCTGCTTCCTCGAGCGCTACAGATACGACCGCTGTCACCAATGGCGAAGCGCGGGACGCCGCCACCGGCTTGCTGCGTCCGGCCCGCGACCCGGCGCAGGTGCTGCGTGCGGCGCGGCGCATCGTCGTCAAAGTCGGCTCCAGTCTGGTGACGAACGAGGGGCGCGGGCTGGATGCCGAAGCCATCGGGCAGTGGAGCCGGCAACTGGCGGCGCTGGTGCGCGACGGACGCGAGGTGATCATGGTCAGCAGCGGGGCCATTGCCGAAGGCATGAAGCGCCTGGGCTGGGCCACCCGTCCGAAGGAGCTGCACGAACTGCAGGCCGCCGCCGCCGTCGGGCAGATGGGGCTGGCGCAGATGTATGAGACCCAGCTGCGCGCGCAAGGTGTGGGCAGCGCGCAGGTTCTACTCACCCACGCCGATCTGGCCGACCGGGAGCGCTACCTGAACGCGCGCTCGACGCTGCTGACCTTGCTGTCGCTAGGCGTGGTGCCGGTGATCAATGAAAACGACACCGTCGTCAACGACGAAATCAAGTTTGGCGACAACGACACGCTGGGTGCGCTGGTCGCGAATCTGGTGGAAGCCGATGTGTTGGTCATCCTGACCGACCAGCGTGGCCTGTACACCGCCGACCCGCGCAAGGACCCTGCCGCCGCTTTCGTGCACGTGGCACGCGCGGGCGACCCGCGGCTGGAGGCGATGGCCGGCGGCGCAGGCAGCCGCGTCGGTACCGGCGGCATGATCACCAAGGTGCTGGCCGCACGCCGTGCGGCGGGCTCGGGTGCCTCCACCGTCATCGCCTGGGGCCGTGAACCCGACGTGCTGCTGCGCCTGGCTGGCGGTGAGCCGATCGGCACCTGTTTGGTGGCCGATGCCCCCAAGCTGCAGGCCCGCAAGCGCTGGATGACCAGCCAGCTGCAGCTGCGCGGCGCCGTGACGGTGGACGACGGGGCGGTGGACAAGCTGGTGCGCGAGGGCAAGAGCCTGCTGCCCGTTGGCATGGTGGCGGTGGAGGGCGACTTCCATCGTGGGGATGTGATCGCCGTACTGGCTGCCGATGGGCGCGAAGTGGCGCGCGGCCTGGCCAATTACGCGGCGGCCGAGGCGCGCCTGCTGTGCCGTCGGCCGTCGGCCGACATCGAACGCCTGCTGGGCTACGCGGCCGAGCCGGAGATGATCCACCGCGACAATCTGGTGGTGACCGCGGCCTGAGCGGGGTTGACCGTTGGCGGCGGGTGACCGCCCTGGCTACGGTGAGATGCGTGGCGCACGCAGGGCGCGCAGCATGTCGCGCGGCTGCCCATTGGGCGTTGCGCCATCACACAGCCCGCCGCGTGCCAGCGCCACTGCCGGGCGCGAGGCAAATTCACCGCCCAGATTGCGCCACGCCGGGTTCGGGTTGGGGCGCCACTGGCCCGGCGGCCCGGGGTTCCAGTGCGCGTAGGTCTTGACCTGGGCGGTGGCGCAGCGCAGCCCCTCGTACCAGGCGTTGATGGCGCCGCTGGCGCTGCGCGCCACGATCACGTAGCGGATCACGCCATCCGGCCCCAGAGTGAGGGAGTCGGGGTCGAGGCCGAAGCGCAGTTCGCTGGCTACCGACGGTGTGAAGGGCACCAGACCCTCGGTGCGCAGCGCTGGCGGCGGTGGGGCTTCGGCTTCGCGCCAGTCGCGGTTGGGGTCGGTGAGCAGCTGGGCGTGGGCCGCCAGCGTCAGACACGCCGTCAGGCCAGCAAGCAGGTTACGCCATCGCATGCGGCGTCCTTCAGGAAGAGGAGGCGGGCGCCGCTGACGACGCCGGGCCCGCGGCGACCGGCTCCGTGCCAACGGCCCGGGAGCCGCCACCGGGTTGGGGGTCGAAACTGCCACCAGGTGGCAGTTCCAGATGGTGTGGTGCCGCCAGATGGGCGGGCAGCGCGCGCCAGCGCGGGCCACGGGTGCCGTTGGGCGTGCTCGGCGCCGGGTGAGCGGGGTCGCCCGTGGCGGGCCGCGGCTGAGCGGTTGTCACCGCGGTCGGTGTCCGCTGCGGCCCCGGCGGCGATGGGTCCGGGACACGCTCGCGCCGCTCACCGCGCAGAAAACGGTTACGCGCCTCGCCGCGCCGACGCTCCTCGCCGGGCAGCGGAGGCAGGTAGCGCGCCAGCTCGCGCAGCGCGCGCAGATAGACGTCGCGCTTGAACTCGATCACCAGGTCCAGCGGCACCCAGTAGTCGTTCCAGCGCCAAGCGTCGAATTCCGGATGGTCGGTGGCGCGCAGATTCAGGTTCCAGTCGCCACCGATGAGGCGCAGCAAAAACCAGATCTGTTTTTGGCCGCGGTAGTGGCCACGCGACTCACGGCGGATGTAGCGGTCAGGCACCTCGTAGCGCAACCAGTTTCGCGTGCGGGCGATGATCTCCACGTGCTCGGGGCGCAAGCCGATTTCCTCGTGCAGCTCCCGGTACATCGCTTGCTCAGGGGTTTCACCGCGGTCGATGCCCCCTTGCGGAAACTGCCAGGAGTGGGTGCGGATGCGCTTGCCCCAAAACACCTGGTTCTTGTGGTTGAGCAGGATGATGCCGACATTCGGCCGGAAGCCGTCTCTGTCAAGCATAATCAACCCCAAATTCAAAAAACTGCGTCGATTATGCAACGCCAGCCCGCGCTTGGGTAGGGTGTCCCGGGTGTGTTCGGGCGCCTTCGTCAGGGCGCTGGCGCCTGCGCTCAATCTTCGTTCTCATGAAAGCCTCCCAGTTCCACATTGCCACCCTCAAGGAAGCCCCGGCCGACGCCGAGGTCATCAGCCACCGGCTCATGCTGCGCGCCGGCATGATCAAAAAGCTCAGCGCCGGTATCTACACCTACATGCCGATGGGCCTGCGCGTCATCCGCAAGGTCGAGCGCATCGTGCGCGAGGAGATGGACCGCGCCGGCGCCATTGAGCTGACCATGCCCATCGTGCAGCCGGCCGAGCTGTGGCAGGAGACGGGGCGCTTTGCCAAAATGGGCCCGGAGCTGCTGCGCATCAAGGACCGCCACGAACGTGACTTCGTCATCCAGCCCACCAGCGAGGAGGTCGTCACGGACATCGCGCGTCAGGAGCTGCGCAGCTACAAGCAACTGCCGAAAAACTTCTACCAGATCCAGACCAAGTTCCGCGACGAGCGGCGGCCCCGCTTTGGCCTGATGCGCGGGCGCGAATTCATCATGAAGGACGCTTACAGCTTCGACCGCGACGCTGCGGGCGCCCAGCGCAGCTACCAGATCATGGCGCAGGCGTACCGGCGCATCTTCGATCGCTTCGGGTTGCGCTACCGCGCGGTGGCGGCCGACAGCGGCGCCATCGGCGGCGACCTGAGCGAGGAGTTTCAGGTGATTGCCGCCACCGGCGAGGACGCCATCGTCTACTGTCCCAGCAGCGACTATGCGGCCAATCTGGAAAAGGCCGAGGCGCTGGCGCCCCAGGGTCCGCGCCCGGCGCCCACCCAGCCGCTGACCCGCACGCCTACCCCGGGTAAAAGCACCTGCGCCCAGGTGGCCGAGCTGCTGGGTGTGCCGCTGTCGACGACGGTCAAGTCCATCGTGCTGGCCACCGACGAGATCAACGAGCGCGACGAGATCGTGGCCACCCGCATCTGGCTGCTGCTGCTGCGCGGCGATCACGACATGAACGAGGTCAAGGTGGGCAAGCTGCCGGGCCTGGAGCTGGGCTTTCGCTTCGCCACCGAAGCCGAGATCGTCGAGCACTTTGGCTGCCGCCCCGGCTACCTGGGGCCGGTGGGCACGCGCAAGCCGGTGACCGTGGTGGCCGACCGCGAGGTGGCGGTGATGGCCGATTTCATCTGCGGCGCCAACGCGGTGGACTACCACCTCACCGGTGTCAACTGGGGGCGCGACCTGCCCGAGCCGGACTTGGTCGCCGATATCCGCAACGTGGTGGCCGGGGACCTGTCGCCCGACGGCAAGGGCGTGCTGGCCATCGAGCGTGGCATCGAAGTGGGGCACGTGTTCTACCTGGGCACCAAGTACAGCCGCGCGATGAATGCCACCTTCTTGGACGAGGACGGCAAGCCCAAGCCGTTCGAGATGGGCTGCTACGGCATCGGCATCACCCGGCTGCCGGCGGCGGCCATCGAGCAAAACCACGACGAGCGCGGCATCATCTGGCCCGACGCCATTGCCCCGTTTACGGTGGTGATTTGCCCGATCGGCATGGACCGCAGTGCCGCGGTGCGTGAAGCGGCTGAGCGGCTGCATGACGAACTGGCGGCGCAGGGGGTGGACGTGATCCTGGACGACCGCGGCGAGCGCCCGGGCGTGATGTTCGCCGACTGGGAGCTGATCGGTGTGCCGCATCGCGTCACCATCGGCGAACGCGGCCTCAAGGACGGGATGGTCGAATATCAGCACCGGCGCGATGCCGCGGCGACGCCGGTGCCCACCGGTGACATCGTGGCGTGGTTGCGCGAACGGATACGGGCCTGATCTGGTTGCCGCCTTCTCAGCCAGGGCGGCCGGGCAGCGCTGGCCGTCCCGACCCCGCGCGTCGCCAGTGGTTGGGCCAGGCGGTGCCGCGTGCGCTGGCGTTGGGCGCGGCTGCCGCGCTGGGGGTTGCGGCGCGCACGCCGAGGCCGCTGCTGCGCGCCGCGCTGTTGGGCGCACTGACATGGTGCGCCCAGCCCGCCCGGGCGGGTGCGCAGATCGAGGAGCCGTTGTCGGACGCGGTGCGCCATGCGCTGCGGGCGGCGGTCGAACAGCTCGGCCCGCCCGAGCCCGAATTTCCGACTGCAGAAGCGCGGCTGGCGTACCTGCGCTGGCTCACGCGCGCCAGCTGGCAGCTGCGGCGCCGCAAGCCGGAACCGCAGGCGCGCGTCGATTTTCTGCAAACCGTCTGGTACGAGAGCAAGCGTGCCGGGCTGGATACGGCGTTGGTGCTGGGGCTGATCGAAGTCGAGAGTGCGTTTCGCAAGTACGCCATCTCGCGCGCCGGAGCGAGGGGCTACATGCAGGTGATGCCGTTTTGGACGCGGCTGATCGGCGACGGTGACCCGGACAAGCTGTTTCATCTGCAGACCAACCTGCGCTACGGCTGTGTGATCCTGCGCCACTACCTGGACCGCGAGCGCGGAGACCTGTTTCTGGCGCTGGGACGCTACAACGGCAGCCGCGGCCGCGCCGAATACCCGAACGCGGTGTTTGCGGCGCGGCGCCGCTGGCAGTGGAGCGATGCGCCCGCTGAATGACTCCGGCCGCTATGCCCCGACCCGCGGCGGCCTGGGGTGACGCGGCCGCTGTGGGATCGATCCGATGTGGGCGCACCGGATCGGGGGCTACGACGACCAGCAAAGCCAGCGCAGCCGCTACGGGATAAACCCGATACGGGTGCGGCCACTGGTGCTCGCCGGCAGATCCTCGACGCTGAGCGTGTCGCGACCGGCCAGCCGCGCGTTGCCAAACGCCGTCATCAGCGCACGGCGCATCTGGCGTGGCGCCAGCGTGGCCAGCCGGTCGAGTACGTCATCACCCGGCTGTTCTGCAAACAGCCGTCCCCAGTCGTGTCCGTCGCGCAGGCGCTGGTACAGGCGCAGCGCAATGCGACGCGCCTGCTCCGGCGTCGGCGGCGCGATCTCGAACACGTTCATGCGGTTGAGGATCGGCTCGGGAATGCCGCGTTCGTCGTTGGCGGTGGTGATCCAGATGACCTGACTGGCGTCGATCGGTACCTCGGCAAACTCATCGACGAAGCGCTGCGCCGTTTGCGGCTCCAGCAGGCCGTACAGCGCGCCCAGCGGGTCGTACTGCGCGTCGCTGGCCTTGTCGATCTCGTCGACGACGATGACCGGGTTGGCGTAGTTGCCCTCGACCAGCGCCTCGAACACCTTGCCGGGTTTGGCCCCCTTCCATTGCGACGACGAGCCCGACAGCAGCCAGCCTGCCGTCATCGAGCTCATGGGCACCAGCGTCATTTCGGTGGCCAGCAGCTCGGCCAGTTGTTGTGCGAAGTGGGTCTTGCCCACGCCGGGCGGGCCCAGCAGCAGCAGCGGCGTGATTTCCACACTGTCGCTGCCGGCCTGCGCCAGCGCCACGTGGCGCTTGACCTCGTCGAGCACGTCATGGAAATTGGGCAGCTGGTCGTACAGCGGCTCCATGTCGGGGATGCCGGAGGGTTTGACCGCAAAACGCTCCGGGCCGCGGTCGAGCATGCGCTCGTAGGTTTGGGCCAGCGCGCCCTGTTCGCGCTCGTTGCCCTGCGCCTTCAGGCGGCGCAGCCGCTGTTCGACGTCCTCGGGGTTGAAGACGGGGCGCACGCGCGCGATCGGCAATCCGCGTGCCGGTGCGATGGCGGGAACGGCGTGGGCGTCCATGACACACCTCCTTGCGGTATGACAGCCAGCGGTGTCGCTTGCATTGAAGCACACCGCGTGCCAGCGACCCCATCCGGACTTGCCCGGATGATGCGCCCGCACCACACCGCGCCGGGCGCCGGGTCACTCGGTTGGAGTCGCCAGCAGCTGCTGCAGTTCACCAGACTCGTACATCTCCATCATGATGTCCGAGCCACCGATGAATTCGCCGCGGATGTACAGCTGCGGGATGGTGGGCCAGTTGCTGTATTCCTTGATGCCTTGGCGGATTTCGGGGTCGTCGAGCACGTTGACGGTGACGACTTGTTTGGGATCGACACCGCAGGCCTTCAGGATCTGCACCGCGCGGCCGGAGAAACCACACATGGGAAAGCTGGCCGTGCCCTTCATGAACAGCACGATGTCGTGCGACTTGACGAGTTGGTCGATGCGTTGCTGAACGTCGCTCATGGGAGTGGGGACCTGATAGGGGAGGACGGGGGGAATTATCGCGCGCCCCCGGCGAGCGTGCCTGGCACGGGCTGCGGTGGCCCTGACGGCAGCGCGGCGTGGGCCGCGGGCCAGCGCCCGCCGGTGCAGCGGCGGTGTCCACCCAAATCGCAGCGGTGTGCGACATCGACAAAACCGCGCGCCCGCAGCAAGGCCGCCACCGCATCGGCCTGGTCCCAGCCGTGTTCCAGCAACAGCCACCCGTCGGCACGCAGGCGCTGCGGGGCCCGGGCCACCAGGGTGCGCAGGTCGCGCAGGCCGTCCGGGCCCGCCACCAGCGCACTGCGCGGTTCGTGACGCAAGGCGGTCAAGTGCGGATCGCTCTCGCGCAGGTACGGGGGGTTGCTGACAATGAGGTCGAAGTGTGTCGGGGTGAGAACGCTTGACCCGTCGGTGGTGGGTGAATCAAGGCAGGCACCGGTGTGGTCGCCGTTGGCTATCGATGTACCGCATCGCTGCGCGTTGGTACCCTGGTCGATGGCTGGGTCTGTTGGCGTCCATGGGCACCAACCGTCCCACCAATGACCGTGTATCCAGTGGACGGGAAGCCCTAGGCGTTGGCCGTTGGCGGCAGCTACCGCCAGTGCATCGGTGCTGGCGTCCAGCGCCCAGACCGAGGCATCAGGGCGCTGGTGTGCCAGCGCCAGCGCGATGGCACCGCTGCCGGTGCCCATGTCGAGCACGGTGGGGGCGTGTATGGCCTGCAACAGCTCTAGCGCCCAGTCCACCAGCGTTTCGGTGTCCGGGCGCGGATCGAGCACGCGCGCATCCACCCGCAGCGTCAGGCCATAGAAGCCACGCTCGCCGGTCAGGTACGCCAGCGGCTCGCCGTCGCGGTGGCACAGGCACAGCGCGCGGTAACGCGTCCACACCCCATCGTCCAGCACCGCATCGTCGTGGGCCAGCAGCCAGGCGCGCGCATCCAGCGGGCGGCCCAGCGCGTGCAGCAGAAGCCACTGAGCGCTCAAACGCTCCAGGCCCAGATCGGTGGCCCAGCGCAACGCCGCCGCTACGGTGGCGGGAAGGGCTTCGGTGCGACTGTGCCCCATGGGCGCGATGTTACTCCTGATCCGTCACATCGGGGGCCGCGTCGTCCCCGATGCGAGGGGCGATGCGCGGGCGCCGCCGATTAACCGGTCAACGCCTGGCTAGCTCGCGCCTCCAGCTCGGCCATCAGCTCGGCGCCGCGCGCCAGCTGCAGCGCGTGGATCAGTTCGTCGAGATCGCCTTCGAGCACCGCCGGCAGTCGGTACAGCGTCAGGTTGAGGCGATGGTCGGTGACACGCCCCTGCGGAAAGTTGTAGGTGCGGATGCGGTCGCTGCGGTCGCCGCTGCCGATCAGGTCCCGGCGCGTGGCGGCTTCGCGCGCTTCGCGCTCGCGCCGCTCGCGCTCCTGCAGGCGTGCCAGCAGTACCTGCAGCGCCTTGGCCTTGTTGCGGTGCTGGCTGCGGTCATCCTGGCACTCGGCCACCAGCCCGGTGGGCAGGTGGGTGATGCGCACCGCCGAGTCGGTGCGGTTGACGTGCTGGCCCCCGGCGCCACTGGCGCGAAAGGTGTCGATGCGCAGCTCGGCGGGATTGAGTTGCACCGCCTGCGCCTCATCGGGCTCTGGCAGCACCGCCACCGTGCAGGCGCTGGTGTGGATGCGACCCTGCGATTCGGTGGCCGGGACGCGCTGCACGCGGTGGCCACCCGATTCGAAACGCAACCGTCCGTAGACGCCGTCGCCGACGATGCGCAGCACCACCTCGCGCAAGCCGCCAAGGTCGCTGGGCGACTCACTGATACGCTCTACCCGCCAGCTCTGAGATTCGGCGTAGCGGGTGTACATGCGGGCCAGCTCGGCGGCGAACAGCGCCGCTTCCTCGCCACCGGTGCCGGCGCGGATCTCGACGAAGGCATTGCGCACGTCGTCCGGGTCGCGCGGCAGCAGCAGCGTTTGCAGCTCGGCTTCCAGAGCCTCGCGTTCGGCCTGCAGCGCCGCGGCTTCCTCGCGCGCCAGCGCGGCCAGTGCCGCGTCGCCGGCGCGCTCGGCCTCGTCGGCCAGCGTGTGCGCCGCGGCGCCGTCGGCCTCACAGCGCAAGTACCGCAGGTAGGGCTGAACGATGGCGTCGGTTTCGGCGTGCTCGCGCGTCAGCGCACGGAAACGCTCCAGATCGGCGGTGGCGTCGGGTGCGCCCAGCTGGGCGTCGAGCTCGAGCAGGCGCAGGCGCAGGCGCTCTAGCGCCTCGCGAATGAACGGCTTCATGCGTGCGTTCCGCTGCGCGATGCAGCGTCGCTGCTGCGCGCAGGAGCACGCCCGCGCAGGAACAAGCGCGCCACCATCTCGGCCGTGTGGCGCCGGCTGGCCTCGTCGCCGCTGTGCAGCTCGGCCAGCGCGCCGTGCAGCATTTTCTGCGTCAGGCCGCGCGCCAACGCCTCCAGTGCGGCATCGACGCTTTCGCCACGCGCCAGCAGGCGGCGCGCGCGCGCGATCTCACCGGCGCGCCAGACGTCGGCTTGCGCCTGCAGGTCGCGGATCAGCGCCACCACACCCGCCTGCGGATCGCGCTGGCGCAGCCAGTGCATGAAGCTCTGCACCCCGGCGTCGATGATCGCCTCGGCTTGCGCGACCGCAGCCAAGCGGCTGTCCTTGCCGGCTTGCACCACCGCTGCCAGGTCGTCCACCGTGTACAGGTACACATCCTCCAGCGCCTTGACTTCGGCCTCGATGTCGCGCGGCACCGCCAGATCGACCATGAACATCGGCCGATGGCGGCGCTGGCGCAGTGCACTCTCCACCATGCCCAGACCGATGAGTGGCAACGTACTGGCCGTGCAACTGACCACGGCGTCGAATTCGTGCAGCCGCTCGGGTACGTCGGCCAGACGCATCACCTCGGCACAGAAGCGCGCGGCCAGCTTTTCGCCGCGCTCCAGCGTGCGGTTGGCAACCGCCATGTGGCGCGGCTGCTGGGCGGCGAAGTGGGTGGCGGCCAGCTCGATCATTTCGCCGGCGCCGATGAACAGGATGCGGATGGTGCGCAGGTCTTCGAACAGCTGCGCAGCCAAGCGCACGGCTGCCGCCGCCATGCTGATGGAGTGGGCACCAATATCGGTGCTGCTGCGCACTTGCTTGGCGATGGCAAATGAGCGTTGGAACAGCTGATGCAGTGTGGTGCCCAATGCGCCGGCTTCGTCGGCGGCGCGCACCGCGTCTTTCATCTGCCCCAGAATCTGGGCCTCACCCAGCACCATGCTGTCCAGGCCGCTGGCGACGCGGAAGGCGTGGCGCGCTGCCTCGTCCTCGCGCAGCACGTAGGCGTGGCGCAGCAGCACCTCCGGTGCCACGCCCGCGGTGTCGGCCAGCCAGCGGGCGCTGGGCTCGATCAGCGGCTCGTCGCTGGCGCAGTACAGTTCGGTGCGGTTGCAGGTGGACAGCAGGGCCGCTTCGGGCTGACGGGTCAGTGCGGCGCGCAGCCGCCGCAGCGCCGGCGGGATTTGGTCGAGCGTGAAGGCAAACCGCCCCCGCACATCGAGCGGAGCGGTGTGGTGATTGATGCCCAACGCCCAGACTGCCATAGTCCAAATTATAAAATTGGCGTTCTTGTGTATGCTTTTACTCTGCCACTGCACCTGGTGTACCTGCTGCTGCCGGCGTGGGGTGTGGCGCTGTTGCTGACGCCGTGGGTGGTGGGCTGGCGCGAGTTGGCGCTGTGGGGCGTGCGTGCGGCGGCGTTCTGGCGTACCCTGCTCGGGCTGGGCGTGGTTGGATCGTTGGTGCTGCTGGGGGGGCTGCTGTGGGGCGGGCGCGACGGGCGCATGCTCACCTACGCACTGCTGGTTGCCACGGTGGGTGCGCTGGCCGGCTGGTGGCGGGCCCGGCGCGGGCGACCCTGATGGCGGGGCGGACACCGCCGCTGCGCTAACATCGGCGGCCCGGTATTTTGGTCGCTGCGGCGACCCTTCGTGCCCGTTTCATGAACGCTCCCACTTCCGTCCAGCATCTGCTCGAAGCGGCCCCGGCGGCGCCGCGTCTGCGCGAAATCCCGTACAACTACACGTCGTTTTCCGACCGTGAGATCGTGCTGCGCCTGCTCGGGCGGCGGGCCTGGGATGTGCTGCAGCAGCTGCGCTCCGAACGCGCCACCGGGCGCTCGGCCCGCATGCTATACGAGGTGCTGGGTGACATCTGGGTGGTACAGCGCAACCCTTACCTGCAAGACGACCTGCTGGCCAACCCCAAGCGCCGCGCGGCCCTCATCGAGGCGCTGCAGCACCGGCTGCGCGAAATCGAAAAGCGCCGCCGTCCGCACGAGGACGCGCAACGCGACGCGCTGGTGGGCGAGCTGCTGGCCAGCGCTTGGGGCGCGGTGCAGGCGTTTGCCCAAAGCTTTGATGACATGGCGGCTTTGCGCCAGCGCACGCTGAAGGTGCTGCGCCGCCATACGCACAAGGACAACATCCGCTTCGACGGCCTTAGCCGCGTCAGCCACGTCACCGATGCCAGCGACTGGCGCGTCGAGTACCCGTTCGTGGTCCTGACACCGGACACCGAGGCTGAAGTCGCCGGCCTGGTGCAGGGCTGCATCGAGCTGGGGCTGACGATCATCCCGCGCGGCGGCGGCACCGGCTACACCGGCGGCGCGGTGCCGCTGACGTGGAAGAGCGCCGTCATCAACACCGAAAAGCTGGAGGCGATGACCGAGGTCGAGCACGTGCGCCTGCCCGGGCTGGAGACGCCCGTGCCCACGATCTGGACCGAGGCTGGCGTCGTCACCCAGCGTGTGGCCGACGCCGCCGAGCGCGCCGGGTTCGTGTTCGCAGTGGACCCGACGTCAGCCGAGGCCTCGTGCATCGGTGGCAATATCGCGATGAATGCCGGGGGCAAGAAGGCGGTGCTGTGGGGCACGGCGCTGGACAACCTGGCCAGCTGGCGCATGGTCACCCCGGCCGGCCAGTGGCTGGAGGTGCACCGCATTGGCCACAACCTGGGCAAGATCCACGATGTCGAACTGGCCAGTTTCGAGCTGCGCTACTTCGCGGGCGACGGCAAGACGCTGCAGCGCACCGAGCGGCTCGACATTCCGGGGCGGGCTTTTCGCAAGGCGGGCCTGGGCAAGGACGTCACCGACAAGTTTCTCAGCGGTCTGCCCGGCGTGCAGAAGGAAGGCTGCGACGGCATCATCACCAGCGCGCGCTGGGTGGTGCACCGCATGCCGGCGCACACGCGCACCGTGTGCCTGGAGTTTTTCGGCAATCCGAAGGACGCGGTGCCGGCCATCGTCGAAATCAAAGACTACCTGTTTGCCGAGCAGCAACGCAGCGGCACGCTGCTGGCTGGCCTGGAGCACCTGGACGACCGCTACCTCAAGGCGGTGGGCTACAGCACCAAGAGCAAGCGCGGCACGCTGCCCAAGATGGTGCTGATCGGCGACATCGTGGGTGACGACCCGGATGCCGTGGCGCGCGCCGCCAGCGAGGTGGTGCGGCTGGCCAACGCCCGCTCGGGCGAGGGCTTCACTGCCGTCAGCCCCGAGGCGCGCAAGCAGTTCTGGGCCGACCGCAAGCGTACCGCGGCCATCAGCCGCCACACCAACGCCTTCAAGATCAACGAAGACGTGGTGATTCCGCTGCAGCGCATGGGCGAGTACACGCTCGGCATCGAGCGCATCAACATCGAGCTGAGCCTGCGCAACAAGATCCGCCTGTGCGACGAGCTGGACGCGTTTTTTGCGCGCGCGGCGCTGCCGCTGGGCAAGGCCGAGGATGCCGCCGACATGCCTGGCCCGGAGCGGGTGGCCGAGCGCTGCGCACAGGCGCTGGAGGTGGTGCGTGCGGCGCGTGCGCAGTGGCAAGACTGGCTGCAGGGGCTCGATCGCGTCGACCCCGACAGCGGCCGCACGGTGTTCGAGCTGCTGCAGGACCATACCTGGCGCGCGAGCTGGAAGCGTCAGATCCGGCAGCCGCTGCGCGAGTTGTTCACTGGTGCTGTGTTTGCGCCGGTGCTGGCCGAGTGCGAGGCCATCCACCGCCGGGTGCTCAAGGGCCGGGTGTGGGTGGCGCTGCACATGCACGCGGGCGACGGTAACGTGCACACCAACATCCCCGTCAACAGCGACGACTACGAGATGCTGCGCACCGCGCACGAGGCGGTGGACCGCATCATGGCGCTGGCGCGCAGCCTGGGTGGCGTGATTTCGGGCGAGCACGGCATTGGCATCACCAAGCTTGAATACCTCACCGATGAGGAACTGGCGCCGTTTGCCGCCTACAAGCGCCGGGTGGACCCCAACGGCCACTTCAACCGCGGCAAGCTGCTGCGCGAGTCGGGGGCGCCCGACGTGCGCGCGGCTGACCTGCGCGACGCGTACACGCCCAGCTTTGGCCTGATGACGCACGAGTCGCTCATCATGCAGCAAAGCGACATTGGGGCGATTGCCGACAGCGTCAAGGACTGCCTGCGCTGCGGCAAGTGCAAGCCGGTGTGCAGCACGCATGTGCCGCGTGCCAACCTGCTGTACAGCCCGCGCAACAAAATCCTGGCCACCAGCCTGCTGATCGAGGCGTTCCTGTACGAGGAGCAGACGCGCCGCGGCGTCTCCATCCAGCACTGGCAGGAGTTCGAAGACGTGGCCGACCACTGCACGGTCTGCCACAAGTGCCTGTCGCCCTGCCCGGTGAAGATCGACTTCGGTGACGTGTCGATGAACATGCGCAACCTGCTGCGCAAAATGGGGCAGAAGTCGTGGCGGCCGGGCAATGCGCTGGCCATGGCCTTCCTCAACGCCACGCAGCCCGAAACCATCAAGGCCATGCGCGCGTTGATGGTGGATGTGGGTTTCAAGGCGCAGCGCCTGGCGCACGAGCTGCTCAAGCGTGCGGCGCGGCGCCAGACGGCAGCGCCGCCGTCGACCGTGGGCCCGGGGCCGGTGCGCGAGCAGATCATCCACTTCATCAACAAGAAGATGCCGGGTGGCCTGCCCAAGAAGACCGCGCGCGCACTGCTCGACATCGAAGACAAGGCGTACGTGCCCATCATCCGCGATCCGCAGCGCACCAGCGTCGATACCGAGGCGGTGTTTTACTTTCCCGGCTGCGGCTCCGAGCGCCTGTTCAGCCAAGTCGGACTGGCTACCCAGGCCATGTTGTGGCACGTCGGTGTGCAGACGGTGCTGCCGCCGGGTTACCTGTGCTGTGGCTACCCGCAGCGCGGCAGTGGCCAGTTCGACAAGGCGGACAAGATCATCACCGACAACCGCGTGCTGTTTCACCGCGTGGCCAACACGCTCAACTACCTGGACATCAAGACCGTGGTGGTGAGCTGCGGCACCTGCTACGACCAGCTGCAGGGCTACCGGTTCGAGGACATCTTCCCGGGCTGCCGCATCGTCGACATTCACGAATTTTTGCTCGAGAAGGGTGTGCGGCTGCCCGGCCAAGGGGCGTACCTGTACCACGACCCCTGCCACAGCCCGATGAAGCAACGCGAGCCGCTGAAGACCGTCAAGGCGTTGGTGGGCGAGGCCGTGCTGCTGAGCGACCGCTGCTGCGGCGAGTCGGGCACGCTGGGTGTGACGCGCCCCGACATCTCGACGCAAGTGCGCTTTCGCAAGGAGCAGGAGCTGCGCCGCAACGAGCAGCAGCTGGCGGCGCTGGCCGAGCGCCACGGCGTGGCGCTGACGCCGGGCCGCACCAAGATCCTGACGTCGTGCCCGAGCTGCTTGCAGGGCCTGAGCCGCTACGGTGAAGACCTCAACAACGGGCTGCTGGAGGCCGACTACATCGTGGTCGAGATCGCGCGCCAGATCCTGGGCGAGAACTGGCTGCCCGAGTACGTGGCGCGCGCCAACGCGGGCGGCATCGAGCGCGTACTGGTATGAGCAGCCACGCCAGCGCCTGCCCGCTGTGCCGCGACGACGGCGGCCTGCTGCTGTGGCGCGATGGCACCTGGCGCGTGGTGCGGGCGCTGGGGGCGGAGGTGGCCGTGGCCCCAGCGTGGTACCGCGTGATCGCCTGCGCGCATGTGGCCGAGTGGTCCGATCTGGATGGCATGGCGCAGGCGCGCGCCATGGCGCTGGTGACCGCCGTCGAACGCTGCCTGCGCCAGACGTTGGCACCGACCAAAATCAATTTGGCGGCGTTGGGCAACGTGGTGCCGCACCTGCACTGGCACGTGATCGCGCGCTTCGACTGGGACAGCCATTTTCCGTCCCCGGTATGGGGTGGGCCGCAGCGCCCCCCCGATGCGCAGCGTCTGGCCGCCCTGCACGCGCAGTTGGCCGCGTGCGACGCCGCCATCGTGGCCGCGCTGCCGCCGCCGTGAGCGCGGCCATCCGCACGCCACACCCCATCGTGTGACCGCTTTGTGTTCCGGAGAACCCACTATGACCGCTGCAGCCTTCACTGCCGTTCCCGAGTCCATCACCGTGCACGGCACCTCGCGCGTGTTGGAGGTGCGCTTCAGCGACGGCGCGCACTTTCGCATCCCCTTTGAGCTGATGCGCGTGTATTCGCCTTCGGCCGAGGTGCAAGGGCACGGCCCCGGCCAGGCCGTGCTGCAAACCGGCAAGCGCCACGTGGACATCGTGGCGCTGGAGCCGGTGGGCCATTATGCGGTTCAGCCCACCTTCTCCGACGGGCACGACAGCGGCATCTTCACCTGGGAATATCTGTATTTCCTGGGTTCGCAGCAGGACGCGCTGTGGGCCGATTACGAGCGGCGCCTGGCCGAAGCGGGGCTGGACCGCGACGCGCCGATGCCGCCCCCGGCGGCTGCCGGGTGTGGCCGCCACTGAGTGCTGCGGGCGGCGGCGCAGCGCGGCGCGTGCGGACGGGTTACCATCCGCGCATGATCCAGACCCATTTCGGCTTTCAGACGGTGGACGAGCGCGACAAGGCGCGCCGCGTGCGCGCCGTGTTCGACTCGGTGGCACCGCGCTACGACCTGATGAACGATCTGATGTCGGCGGGGCTGCACCGCTGGTGGAAGGCGTACGCCGTGATGGTGGCCAACCCGCAACCGGGGCTGCGTGTGCTCGATCTGGCCGGCGGCACCGGTGACCTGGCGCTGGCGCTGGCGCCGAAGGTCCAGCCGGGCGGCATCGTGGTGCACACCGACATCAACGAGACCATGCTGCGCGAGGGCCGAGATCGGCTGCTCGACCACGGCGTGGTGCTGCCGACGGTGGTGTGCGATGCCGAGCGACTGCCGTTTGCGGACGGGTACTTCGACCTGGTGACGGTGGCGTTTGGTCTGCGCAACATGACGCACAAGGAACTTGCGCTGCGCGAAATGAATCGAGTGCTCAAGGTCGGCGGCAAGCTGCTGGTGCTCGAGTTCTCCCACGTCGCGCCCCCGCTGCAAAAAGCCTACGACTGGTATAGCTTTCACGTGCTGCCGCGCCTGGGGCGCTGGGTGGCGAACGATGAAGCCAGCTACCGCTATCTGGCCGAGTCGATCCGCATGCACCCCGACCAGGAAACCCTGCGGGCCATGGTGCGCGAGGCGGGCTTCGGTCACGTCGATGTGCACAACCTGACCGCTGGCGTGGTCGCGTTGCACGTGGGCATCAAGACCTGACGCGGGTCCGCTGCGGCGGGCCCTCAAAGGAGCAAACGACAATGAAAGCGAAAGTGACGACCTGGGGAACGTGGATGCTGGCGGCGGCGGTGGCGCTGGGCTCCGCCGATGTATGGGCCAAGCGCCTGGGCGGTGGCGGCTCGATAGGCAAGCAATCGGGCAACGTGGTGCAGCGCAGCGCGCCGGCTCCGCAGCCGCCCGCGCAGACACCGGCGCAGCGGCAGCCGCAACCGGCCCAGCAGGCGCAGCCGGGTGCGCAGCCCGGCCCGTCGGCAGCTGGGGCACGCCCGTGGGGAGCGATGCTGGGCGGTCTGGCCGCGGGGCTGGGTTTGGCGTGGCTGGCGTCGGCTCTCGGGTTCGGCGAGGCCTTTGCTCAGTTTTTGCTGATTCTGCTGTTGGTGGGGGTGGCGCTGGCGGCGCTTGCCTGGCTGCGGCGCGGGCGTGGCACTGGCGCGGCGCGCTCGCCACTGGCGCTGCAGGGTTCGGGCGCTGCGGCCGGGCCGGTCGTGCCACCCAGCTACCAACCCACCAAAGTGGGCAACGACGCCTCCGCTCGTCCGTGGGAGCGCACGCAGTTTGCCGATGCCTCGGGCGGGGCTGCCACCGGATCGCTGATTGGCAGCGCGCTGGCTGGCGCGCCGACGTGGCACATTCCCGCCGATTTCGACGTCGAGGGCTTTGTGCGCGCCTCCAAGGACAACTTTATCCGGCTGCAGGCCGCGTGGGACCGCGGCGACACGGCCGTGCTGCGGGCGCTGATGACCGACGAGATGCTGGCCCAGATCGAGCAGCAGTTGGCCGCGCGTGAGGCCAGCGCGCCGGGGGTGCCCAACGTCACCGAGGTGGTGTCGCTGGATGCCCAGCTGTTGGGCATCGAAGACCTGGGTGACGAGTACATGGCCAGCGTCGAGTTTTCGGGGTTGATCCGCGAGAACCCGGCCGAAGGCCCGGCGCCATTTCGCGAAGTCTGGAATATCACCCGGCCGAAGCAGGGCCGCTCGGGCTGGCTGGTGGCCGGGGTGCAGGCCCTGCAGTGAGCCGATACCGTTGGCACGTGGCGGCTGGGGCCCATCGGCGCGCGTGAGCGCGGCGGGCGACCGGATTCCGGCAGAATCGGGGGCATGAATCGCCCCTCTTTCTTTGCGCGCCGTGAAACCCAGGGCCGCTGGACGCTGCCGGCGCCTCCCCCGTGGCTGCAGGATGAGCTGCGCAACCGGGTGCTGGTGTTGCTCAACCACGTGTTGCAGCAGGAGCCCGCCGCCATGGAGCGCCTGCGCCGCCATGCCGGCAAAGTGGTGCGCGTGCAGGTGGCCTCGGGCGGTGTGGGGCCGCTGGGCTGGCCGGCGCTGCAGTGGCCGGTGCGGCTTAGCCCCGCCGGCTTGCTGCAGAGCGCGGCTGGGCAGGAGCGCGCCGCCGATCTGACCCTGACCATCGACGAACCGGCGCCGCTGGCGCTGCTGCAGCGCATCGCTGCGGGCGAGCGGCCGCAAGTGGCCATTGAAGGGGACGTGCAGCTGGCCGCCGAGGTGGCGTGGGTGGTGGACCATGTGCGCTGGGACGTGGAAGAGGATCTGGCGCGGCTGCTGGGTGACGCGGCGGCGCACACGCTGGTGCAGCAGGCGCGTGCGCTGACCGCTGCGCTGCGGCGCTGGCTCGGTCCGGCCGCGCAGGCGGCGCGCCGGCGCTCCGCCCAGTGGGCGCGGCGCTGGCGTCCCGCTGCCGACCCGAACGGTACCGACCCGGCCGGCGAGGCGGCGCCATGAGGCAGTGGCTGCGCGGCTGGGTGATCGCCTGGGTCGTGCTGCGCTACGGCCTGGACGAGCTGGTGCTGTCGCATTTCGAGCACCCGCTACTGGCGGGTTTGCGCCGCTTGCTGACCTGGGGGCGCGACTTGTCGGCGCCGCGCGGCCAACGCCTGCGGCAGGCGTTGGAGCGGCTCGGGCCCATCTTCGTCAAGTTCGGGCAGGTGCTGTCCACCCGGCGCGACCTGCTGCCACCCGATATCGCCGACGAGCTGGCGCGGCTGCAGGACCGCGTGCCGCCGTTTCCCTCCGACGTGGCCATCGCCACCATCGAGCGCGCTTTCGGCAAGCCGCTCAACGCGATATTCGCCCACTTCGAATGTGAGCCGGTGGCCAGCGCCTCCATCGCGCAGGTGCATTTTGCGGTGCTCAACGACGGGCGTGAGGTGGCGGTGAAGGTGTTGCGTCCCAACATGCTGCCCGTCATCGAGAAGGACCTGGCGCTGATGCGCACCATGGCAGCGTGGGTGGAGCGGCTGTCGCGCGATGGCCGACGCCTGAAGCCGCGCGAGGTGGTGGCCGAGTTCGACAAGTACCTGCACGACGAGCTGGACCTGATGCGCGAAGCGGCCAACGCCGCCCAGCTGCGCCGCAACATGGCCGGGTTGGACCTGGTGCTGATCCCCGAGATGATCTGGGAGTACTGCCGCACCGACGTGCTGGTGATGGAGCGCATGCGCGGAGTGCCCATCAGCCAGGTGCAGCGGCTGCGCGAGGCCGGTGTGGATATCAAGCGGCTGGCGCGTGACGGCGTCACCATTTTTTTTACCCAGGTGTTTCGCGACGGGTTTTTCCACGCCGACATGCACCCCGGCAACATCCAGGTCAGCTTGGAGCCGCAGACCTTCGGGCGCTACATCTCGCTGGATTTCGGCATCGTCGGCACCCTCACCCAGTACGACAAGGAATATCTGGCGCAGAACTTCACCGCGTTTTTCCGCCGCGACTACAAGCGCGTGGCCGAGCTGCACATCGAGTCGGGTTGGGTGCCGCCGCAAACGCGGGTGGACGAGCTGGAGGCGGCCATCCGCGCGGTCTGCGAACCCTACTTCGACCGGCCGCTGAAAGAGATCTCGCTGGGCATGGTGCTGATGCGACTGTTTCAGACCTCGCGCCGCTTCAACGTCGAGATCCAGCCGCAGCTGGTGCTGCTGCAAAAGACCCTGCTCAACATCGAGGGGCTGGGGCGCGAACTTGACCCCGATCTGGACCTGTGGAGCACCGCCAAGCCATTTCTGGAGCGCTGGATGGTGGAGCAGGTGGGGCCGAAGCGTTTCTGGAACCAGCTCAAGGCCGAATCCCCTCACTACGCCAAGCTCATCCCCGAGCTGCCGCGCCTGCTGCACGACTACCTGCGCCAGCGCCCCACCGATCTGCGGCGCGACATCGACCGCCTGGTGCAGGAGCAACGCCGCACCCAGCGCCTGCTGATGATGGTGATCTATGTGCTGTTTGGCTTCGTGGCCGGGCTGATGGCCATGCAGTGGTGGCTGCGCCTGCGGCTGTGGTGAGCCGAGGCGCGCTGCGGCACGCCCGGGCTTGAATCCGTTCGCCGTCACCCTCACTCTATAATGAGCGGTTTTTCAGAGCGTTGGCGTTTTCCTATTCGACGTTCCCAAGCAGGTGTTGCCATGCCTATCTACGCATACAAGTGTGATTCCTGCGGCTATGCCCAGGATGTGCTGCAGAAAGTGTCGGATGAGCCGCTGACCGTGTGTCCGGCCTGTGGCGCGGGTACATTCCGCAAACAGGTGACTGCGGCGGGCTTTCAGCTCAAGGGTACGGGGTGGTACGTGACCGACTTCCGCGGCGGCGGCGCCGGGGCGGCGGCTGGTGCGGCCACCTCCAAGAGCGACGACGGCGCCAAAGGCGGCGACAGCGCGACCAGCAACAGCGACAGCGCGGGTGCGAGCACCCCGTGCGGGGCTTCCTGTGCCTGTCATTGAGCGCGCGCGCTTCGCGGCGGCCCTGCGACGCTGGTTCGTCGCCGGGTTGCTGGTGCTGGCGCCGCTGATCGTGACCCTTTGGGTGCTGGACTGGGTGCTGTCCACCCTGGACCAGACCCTGAACATTCTGCCCGAAGCCTGGCAGCCCGAGCGCTGGCTGGGGGTGCGCCCGCCGGGGCTGGGTGTGCTGCTGGCTTTGGCCATCGTGCTGGGCATCGGGGCGTTCGCGTCCAACTATGTCGGCAACCAGCTCATTGGCTGGTGGCACGCGCTGCTGCAGCGCATTCCGGTGGTGCGCTCCATTTACTCCGGCGTCAAGCAGGTGTCCGACACCCTGCTGTCCGAAAAGGGCAACGCATTCCGGCAGGCGCTGCTGGTGCAGTGGCCGCGCGAGGGCATGTGGACCATTGCGTTTCTGACCGGCGCCCCCGGCGGGGACGTCGCGCGCCACCTGCCGCCGCAGGACTATCTGAGCGTCTACGTTCCCACCACGCCCAACCCGACCGGGGGTTACTTCGTGATGGTGCACCGGCGTGACGTCGTACCACTGGCCATGTCGGTGGACGAGGCGCTCACCCACGTCATTTCGATGGGGGTCATCGTCCCCGGGCAGCGGCGCGGCGTGCCGCTGCCGGACACGCCGTGACCCCCGGATCCGTTTGGGACATTCAACAAGGTCAATCTATGCAGATGCGCACCACCTACTGTGGCCTGGTCAGCGAAGTCCTGATCGGGCAATCCGTCACCCTGTGCGGCTGGGTCAACCGCCGGCGCGACCACGGCGGCGTCATCTTCATCGACCTGCGCGACCGCGAGGGCACGGTGCAAGTGGTGTGTGACCCCGACCGCCCCGAGATGTTCGCCACCGCCGAGAGCCTGCGCAACGAGTACTGCATCCAGGTGCAGGGGGTGGTGCGGGCCCGTCCCGAAGGGACCGTCAATCCGGCCATCCGCAGCGGTGGGGTCGAGGTGCTGTGTCACGCCATTACGGTGCTCAACCCGTCGGTGACGCCGCCGTTCCAGCTCGACGACGAACACCTGTCCGAGACCACGCGCCTGACCCACCGTGTGCTCGACCTGCGCCGCCCGTACATGCAGAAGAACCTGATGCTGCGCTACCGCGTGGCGATGGAGGCGCGCAAGTTTTTGGATGCGCACGGCTTCATCGACATCGAGACGCCGATGCTGACCAAGAGCACGCCGGAGGGCGCGCGCGACTACCTGGTGCCCAGCCGCGTGCACGACGGCATGTTCTACGCGCTGCCGCAGTCGCCGCAGTTGTTTAAGCAGCTGCTGATGGTGGCGGGCTTCGACCGCTACTACCAGATCACCAAGTGCTTCCGCGACGAAGACCTGCGCGCCGACCGTCAACCGGAGTTCACGCAGATCGACATCGAGACCTCGTTCCTGACCGAGCAGGAGATCCGTGACCTGTTCCAGGACATGATCAAGACGGTGTTTGCCAACACCATTGGCGTCGATCTGGGCGACTTCCCCATCATGCCCTACGCCGAGGCGATGGCGCGTTTTGGTTCCGACAAGCCCGACCTGCGCGTCAAGCTCGAGTTGACCGAGCTCACTGACGTGATGAAAGACGTGGACTTCAAGGTCTTCAGCGCGCCAGCCAACATGTCGGGCGGCCGCGTGGTGGCGCTGCGCATCCCGGGCGGCGGGGTGTTTTCGCGCAGCGAAATCGACGCTTACACCGAATTCGTCAAGATCTACGGCGCCAAGGGCCTGGCCTGGATCAAGGTCAACGACGTGGCCGCCGGGCGCGATGGCTTGCAGTCGCCCATCGTCAAAAATCTGCACGACGCGGCGCTGCAGGCCATCGTGCAGCGCAGCGGCGCGCAAAACGGCGACCTCATCTTCTTCGGTGCCGACAAAGCCAAGATCGTCAACGACGCCATGGGTGCGCTGCGCGTCAAGATCGGGCACGGCGAGTTTGCCCGCAGCCACGGGCTGTTCGAGGACCGCTGGGCCCCGCTGTGGGTGGTGGACTTCCCGATGTTCGAATACGACGAGGAGGAGCAGCGCTGGGTGGCGGTGCACCACCCCTTCACCGCGCCGAAGGACGGCCACGAGGACTGGATGGAGACCAACCCCGGCGCCTGTCTGGCCAAGGCCTACGACATGGTGCTCAACGGTTGGGAGCTGGGCGGCGGCTCGGTGCGCATCCACCGCGCCGACGTGCAGAGCAAGGTGTTTGCGGCGCTGAAGATTGGCCCCGAGGAGGCGCGTGCCAAGTTCGGCTTCCTGCTCGATGCGCTGCAGTATGGTGCGCCGCCGCACGGCGGGCTGGCCTTCGGTCTGGACCGGCTGGTGACGTTGATGACCGGTGCCGAGTCGATCCGCGACGTGATTGCGTTCCCCAAGACGCAGCGCGCCCAGTGCCTGCTGACGCACGCGCCCAGCCCGGTGGACGAAAAGCAGTTGCGCGAGCTGCACATCCGGCTGCGCAATCCGCAACCCGCGTAAGGTGCCGTGCTATAGTGACCGCGTAGAGATCACGCATCGTCACAGGAGAGAGCGCCATGACCGACAACACCCTGCAACCGAAAGACAAGCTGGTGGCCGACTTGAAGGTCGTCGTGGCCGACGCCGAGGAACTGCTGGCCGCCACCGCCCAATCTACCGGCGAAAAGGTGGCGGAGCTGCGCGAGCGTCTGCAGGAGAACCTGCGCAACGCACGCTACCGCCTAGCCGATGCCGAAGCGGCGCTGCGCGAGCGCACCCGTGAGGTGGCGCGGGCCACCGATGACTACGTGCATGAACACCCCTGGAAGGCGATCGGGGTGGCAGCCGGCGTCGGTCTGCTGGTGGGGCTGCTGATCGGTCGGCGCTGAGGCGCGACTGCGGTGGTCACCGCCCCCATGGGCCGTTTCAGCCAAACACGTGACGGGCCCGCTGCAGACGCGGCGGTGCCCGGTGGCGCCGAGTCGGTGTGGGAGGGCGTGCGTGGTGGTGTGCTCGACGCGCTCGAGCTGCTGCGTGTGCGCTTGGCGCTGCTCAGTGTCGAGGCCGCCGCTCATGCACTCGACGTGGCGCGGGGCTTGGCCTGGACGGTGGCAGCCGCAGTGCTGCTGGCGCTGGGGCTGGGTTTTCTGGCGGCGCTGTTGACCGTGGTGCTGTGGGACAGCCACCGCGTGCTGGCGCTGGCGGTGTTAGCCTCTTTGTTCCTGGCCGGTGGGGTGACGGCCGCCTTGGCGGCGCGTCGCATCGTTGCCGGGGTGCGCTGGTTCGAGGCCAGTCTGGCCGAACTGGCGCGTGACCGGGAGCGCCTGCGTGGCCAGTCCTGAGACGGCAGCGGCGCCACAGCCGTCACTGGGCGAGCGCCTGCGGCAGCGGCAGGCGGTGTTGGTGCACCGGTCCACCGTGCTGCGGGAGCGTTTGGCGCGGCATGGGCAGGCGCTGGGCCCGCTGTGGCAAGGGGCCGACAGCGCCCGGCGCGGGTGGCGCTGGGTGCGCGCCCATCCCTGGGTGCCGGCGCTGGTGGCGGGCTGGCTGCTGGTGCGGCGTCCACGGCGGCTATGGGCGGCCGCGTTGCTGGGTTGGCGGGGCTGGCGCTGGTGGCGCCGCTACGGCGTGGCGTTGGCGCGCTGGCTCGCCCTACTGCGCGCGCAAGGGGCGGGGCGTTGAGGCGTCGCACTGCTGGCATGAGACGGCAAGGCGTACCGATACAATCCGTGTACTCCTCCTGACAGGACCGTCCCATGTTCGTCATCGTCGGCTGGCTCGTCGCGATCGGCTGCATCTTCGGCGTCTTCATCATCCACGGTGGCAATATCGGGGTCATCCTGAAAGCGCTGCCGTTTGAGATGGTCACCATCTTCGGAGCGGCCATCGGCGCTTTCATCGCAGGCAATTTGATGAAGGTGCTCAAAGGTGTCGGGCGTGGGCTGGGCGCCTGCTTCAAGGGGTCGAAGTACACCAAAGAGCGCTTCATGGACTTGCTGGCGCTCCTGTATGACATTTTGCAGAAAGCGCGCAAGGAGGGGCTGATGGCGATCGAAGGTGACGTCGAGAACCCCGAGGCGTCGCCGCTGTTTCAGAAGTACCCGACCATTGCCAGTGACCACCACACGGTGGAGTTCATCACCGACTACCTGCGCCTGATGGTGTCGGGCAACCTCAACGCGCACGAGATCGAATCGATCATGGACGCCGAGCTGGAGACGCACCACGCTGAGCAGCATGCGGCGGTGGCCGCGCTGCAGCGCCTGGCCGGGGCACTACCCGCATTCGGCATCGTGGCCGCGGTGCTGGGGGTGGTCAACACCATGGGCTCGGTGGGGCAACCCCCGGCCGTGCTCGGCGGCATGATCGGCTCCGCCCTGGTGGGGACCTTCCTCGGTATTTTGCTGGCTTATGGGTTTGCCGAGCCGCTGGCCAGTCTGCTCGAGCAAAAGCTCGAGGAGGCGAGTAAGGAGTTGCAGTGCATCAAGACGGTGTTGCTGGCCAGCATGCAGGGCTACGCGCCGATGACCGCCATCGAATTCGGACGCAAGGTGCTGTTTTCGACCGAGCGGCCGGCGTTCAACGAGCTCGAAGCCCACGTCAAGAAGAAGTGACGCGGTGACCGGCCCCACTGCCCCTGTCTGAGCGTCGAGACCGCGCCATGGCCACCAACGGCAAGTCCCTGCAGCCCATCATCGTCAAGCGCGTCAAGAAGGGCGGACACGGGGCGCACGGGGGTGCCTGGAAGATTGCCTACGCCGACTTCGTGACGGCGATGATGGCGTTCTTCTTGCTGATGTGGTTGCTCGGCTCCACCACCGAGGGCGACCGAAAGGGTATCGCCGATTACTTCAACCAGCCGCTGAAAGTGATGTTGTTTGGCGGGCCGGGCTCGGGGGGGGCGACCAGCATTTTGCAGGGGGGCGGCGACGACCTGACCAAGAGCGTTGGCGAAGTGGCCAGCGGCGACATCGAGCAAAAGGTGCGCGAGATCGGGGCGCAGCTGGCGCGTGCCGAAATGATCCGCCAGGACAAACTGCGTATCGCCACCCTGCGCGACAAGCTCGAAGGTATCCTCAAGGCCAATCCGCAACTGGCTGATCTGCAGAACCAGATCCGCATGGAGATGGTGCAGGATGGTCTGTACATCCAAATCGTGGACGAGCAGAACCGACCGATGTTCGACGCCGGCAGTGCCCTGCTGCGCCCCCACATGCGGGAGATTTTGCGTGCCATTGCCCAGGTGTTGCGCGAGGTCGACAACCGTGTCGAGCTCGCGGGCCACACCGACGCCTCCCCCTACGGCAGTGGCGAGCGCGCCTACAGCAATTGGGAGTTGTCCGCCGACCGGGCCAATGCGACCCGGCGCGAGCTGGTGGCCGCCGGTCTGCCGGAGGGCAAACTCGCACGCGTGGTGGGCATGGCCGACAAGCGGCTGCTGCTGCCCGACAGTCCGAACGACCCGCGCAACCGCCGCATCAGTATCCTGGTGCTGACGCGTGAGGCCGAAGAGCGCATGCTGCAGTCGCTGGAGGCCGATCCGCAGGCTGCGGGTGGGGGGGCGGCTCCGCCTGCAGTGTCGCCGGCAGTGCCTGCTCTGCCGTCGGCTGAAGGCTTGGCACGTCCCGGTGGGCGCCCGAACCCGTAAACTACGGGCATTGCGGTTGGAGCACTCCATGGCCGATATCCGATTTCTGATCGTCGACGATTTCTCCACGATGCGTCGCATCGTGCGCAACCTGCTCAAGGAACTCGGGCACGCCGATGCCGACGAGGCCGAGGATGGTGCGGCAGCGCTGCACAAGCTGCGCAACGGCAGGTTCGACATGGTTATCACCGACATCAACATGCCGAACATGAACGGGTTCGAGCTGCTGACCCAGATCAAATCCGACGACAAGCTCAAGCACATTCCGGTGCTGATGGTCACGGCCGAGGCGCGCAAGGAAGACATCATCGCCGCCGCCCAGGGCGGAGCGGCCGGCTACATCGTCAAGCCCTTTACGAAGGCGACGCTGGAAGAGAAGTTGACCAACATCTTTCGCAAGATGGGTTGGGCGTGAGGCGTCCGTTCGGGCGCGACGAAGGGGAGGGGCATGTCCGAGCACGCGACACCAGCAGCAGGGGGGGACCCCCGGGCAGACATCTACCAGCGTCTGGGCGAGATCACGCGCGAGCTGCACGAGGCGCTGAAGGCGCTGGGGTATATGCCGGCCCTCAAGGACGCGGTAGGCGAACTGCCGGACGCGCGCAGCCGGCTGGAGTACATCGCACGGCTGACCGGCGAAGCGGCCGAGAAGGTGCTCAACCTCGTCGATGAGGCCAAGGCGGAGCAGCAAAAGGTCATCGACAGCAGCCGTCAGCTGGTGCAGACGATCGGCGCCGTGCCGGGGCTGAAGTGGGCCATGCCGGAGCTGCTGGAGTGGTCGAGCCAGATCCAGCAGGCGGCCGAGCGCACCGATCACCACCTCACCGAGATCATGATGGCGCAAGACTTTCATGATCTGACCGGTCAGGTTATCAAGAAGGTGGTGGCGCTGGCGGGTACCCTGGAGCAGCAGCTGGTGCAGCTGCTGCTCGAGACGGCCCCATACAGCGGGCATGCGGTGGAGGCGGCGGCATCCCCGGTGGCGGCAACGCCGGCCGAGTCGCCCGCCGCCGGGCGCGATCTGTCCGGTCCGGTGGTCAATCCGGAAGGGCGCAGCGACGTCGTCACTAATCAGCAGCAGGTGGACGACCTGCTGGCCAGCCTGGGCTTTTGAGGCGGCGGTAAAACGGGGGCGGGCCCCGGCTATTTGCGCTTTAGAACGGGTGGGCGGCGCCCCACAATGCGGCTGACAGGACAGCGTCAGCCGCGATGGAATCTACCCAAGACAAGAACCAGCCAGCCACGCCGCGGCGTTTGCAAAAGGCGCGCGAGCAGGGCCAGGTGCCACGCTCGCGCGACCTGACGCATCTGGCGGTGCTGGGTGGTGGGCTGACCCTGCTGTGGGTGACGCTGCCGCTGGCTTACGAGCGCCTGCGCGCCGTGATGCGCGCCGGATTGCGCTTCGACAACCCGGCGGTGCAGGAGCCGCGCCACATGCTGGAGCGCCTGGGCGAGGGGCTGTGGCTGGGGTTGGGCTACTACCTGCCGTTGGGCCTGGCGGTGGCGGCCGCGGTGGTGTTTGCGCTGCTGGCCGCCGGCTCGTACGCGTTCAGCACCAAGCCGCTGGTCCCGGAGCTGTCCAAGATCGGGCTGCTCAGCGGACTCAAGCGCCTGTTTTCGCGCCAGCAGCTGTTCGAGGTACTGAAGCTGCTGGCGCTGACGGCGTTGCTGGCGGTCATCGGGGGGCTGTACGTGACGGCCCATCTGCAGGGGTTTGCCACGCTGTTGCTGCGGCCGCTGGAAGCGGCGCTGGCGCAGGCCGGCGACTGGTTTTTTGTGGGGGTGTCGTCGCTGCTGGCCGTGGTGCTGCTGGTGGCCGCGGTCGATGTGCCGCTGCAACAGTACCTGTATCGACACCAGCTGCGCATGACGCTGCAAGAAGTCAAAGACGAGCACAAGGAAACCGAAGGCAATCCGCTCATCAAGAGCAAGCGGCGGCAGCGTGCGCGCGAGATTGCGTACGGCCACAGCATCCGGCGCGTGCCCGAGGCCGACGTGGTGGTGATGAACCCGACCCACTACGCGGTGGCGCTGCGTTACGACGAGCGCACGATGGCCGCGCCGCACGTGATTGCCAAGGGTACCGATCTGCTGGCGCTGCGCATGCGTGATGTGGCGCGCGACGCGCGGGTGCCGGTGCTGCAGGCGCCGATGCTGGCGCGCGCCCTGTATGCGCACACCGAGCTGGATGAGCCAGTGCCGGCGGCGCTGTACACCGCAGTCGCCCAGGTGCTGGCCTATGTGTACCGGCTGCGGGCCGCGCTGCGCGGGCAGGGCCCGATGCCCACGCCGCCGCAACCCGCTGTGCCGCCCGAGCTCGATCCGCTGCACGGGCGAGCCGCCGCGGCAACCCATCCCCCGTCTGAGTCCACTGGAAAGAACCGGCCATGAACGCCGTCCTGCAATCCCTTCAGCAACGCCTGATGCCCTGGCGCGGGCACGGCCAGGCGCTGGCCGCCCCTGCGCTGGTGATGCTGGTGCTGGCCATGCTGGTGCTGCCGCTGCCGCCGTGGCTGCTCGACACCTTTTTCACGCTCAATATCGCCATCGCGCTGACGGTGATGATGGTGGCCGCCTACATGCGGCGGGCGCTGGACTTTGCGGTCTTTCCGACGGTGCTGCTGCTGACGACGCTGCTGCGGCTGTCGCTCAACGTCGCCTCCACGCGCGTGGTGCTGATGGAGGGGCACACCGGCCCGGGCGCGGCCGGCGCGGTCATCGAGGCGTTTGGCACCTTCCTCATCGGGGGCAACTTCGCCGTCGGCCTGATCGTGTTTCTGATTCTGGTGGTGATCAACTTCGTCGTCATCACCAAGGGCGCTGAGCGCATCGCCGAGGTGGGCGCGCGATTTACGCTAGATGCGATGCCGGGCAAGCAAATGGCGATCGACGCCGACCTCAACGCCGGGCTGATCGATCAGGCCGAGGCCAAACGCCGCCGCGCCGAGGTCGCGGAGGAGGCGGACTTCTTCGGCAACATGGACGGTGCGTCGAAGTTCGTGCGTGGCGACGCCATCGCTGGCATTTTGATTTTGCTGATCAACATCATTGGCGGCTTTGCCATCGGCCTGCTGCAGCACGACCTGACGCTGGAGCAAGCGGCACACAGCTACATCACGCTGTCGGTGGGCGATGCGCTGGTGGCCCAGGTGCCGGGGCTGCTGATCTCGGTGGCGGCGGCGATGGTGGTGTCGCGCGTGGGCAAGGAAGAGGATCTGGGCCAGCAGATCGTGGCCCAAGTGTTCGACTCGCCCAAGGTGCTGGGGGTGACCGCCGGTGTGCTGACGCTGCTGGGCGTGATGCCCGGCATGCCGAACCTGGTGTTCCTGACCTTTGCGGCGCTGATCGGCTCGGTGGCCTACTGGCTGGCGCGCGAGCGTGCCAAACCCTCGCCCGAGGCGCTGGCGGCGCAGCAGGCGGCGCAGGCGCCGGCCGACACCGAAGCCACTTGGGACGACCTGCAGCCGGTCGATCTGCTCGGGCTGGAGCTGGGCTATCGCCTGATTACGCTGGTGGATCGCACCCGCCGCGGCGACCTGCTGACTCGCATCAAAGGCGTGCGCAAGAAGTTCGCGCAGGAGGTGGGGTTCCTGCCGCCGCCGGTGCATGTGCGCGACAACCTCGAACTCAAACCCACCAGCTACCGCATCACACTGCGTGGCGTCGTCGTCGGCGAGGGCGAGGTGCTGCCCGGGCAGTACCTGGCCATCAACCCGGGGCACATTCACACTCCGCTCATCGGGCAGGCAACGCAAGACCCGGCGTTTGGCCTGCCGGCCACCTGGATCGACGAGCGCCAGCGCGAAAACGCGCAAATGGCGGGCTATACCGTGGTTGATGCCGAGACCGTGCTGGCCACCCATTTGTCACACTTGATGCAGGTGCACGCCGCGCGGCTGCTCAGCCGCACCGAGGTGCAGGAGCTCGTCGAGCATGTGCGCAAGATCGCGCCCAAGCTCATCGACGAGGTGATTCCGACTCCGGTGCCCATTGGCGTGTTCCAGAAAGTGCTGCAACTGCTGCTGGAGGAAGGTGTGCACATCCGCGACATCCGCACCATTGTCGAGACGCTGGCCGAATACGGCAGCCAGACGACGGACCCGGTGGAGCTGGCGCGCCGCGTGCGCCAGGCGCTGTCGCCCGCCATCGTGCAGCAGATCTACGGCCCGGTGCAGGAGTTGGAGGTCATTGCCATCGAGCCCGGGCTTGAGCGGCTGTTGACCCAGGCGCTGGGCGGCCAGGGTGGCGGGGCACTCGACCCCGGCATTGCCGAGATGCTGACGCAGTCGGCCGCGCAAGTGGCCACCCGCCAGGAAGAACACGGCGTGCCCGCTGTGCTGCTGGTGCCCGATGCCATTCGCCAGGCCGTGGCGCGCCTGCTGCGCCGGGCCGCACCGCGGCTGCAGGTGCTGGCGCACAGCGAGATCCCTGACACCCACACCATCCGCATCGGCCCGATCATTGGAGAGCCCGCATGAACGCGCAACGATTCGTCGCCCCCAATTCGCGCGAGGCCATGGCACTGGCGCGTGCTGCTTTCGGCGAGCAAGCCGTGATCCTGTCGTCGCGCTCCACCGAGCAGGGATTCGAGGTGGTGGCCACCTCGGAAGACCAGCTGTCGAGCATTGCCGCACAGGTGGCGCCGGCTGCGGCGGCCCGCAGCGCGCTGCCCGAGGCATCGGTAGGGCGGTCGGGACGGGCCACGCTGGGCTTGCAGCAACGCGCCGCGGCACAGCTGCCCCCGCTGTCGCCCGACAGCAGCGTGGCGCAGGATACCGAAACGCTGGCGATGAGCACGCTGTCGTTTCAGGAGTATGTGCGCGAGCGCATGCTGCGCAAGCGCCGTGAAGCGCTGCAGGGCGCGGGGGGCGCGGCAGCGGCGGCCCCGACACGCGGCAGCGACCCGGCGCGGCCACCAAGCGCCGACGCCATGGCGCTGCCGTTCGCCGCCGAGGCAACGCCGCGCAGCGCAGCGGCACGGCCGACGCGCCCCGCCGCCGCGCAGTCGGCCACCGCCACGCCGCGTGCCGACACCCGGGCAGCGGCGGCCGCGCCGGCCGGCACTGCGGCCGAGGCGGCGGCGCTGGCGCAGCAGCTCGACACGCTCAAGGCCCTCATGGAGGAGCGTTTCCAGATGCTGGCGTGGCTCGGGCAGTCGCGTCTCAATCCGATCCAGTCACAGCTGATGCACAAGTTTGTGCGCGCGGGCTACTCGCCCACCGTGGCGCGGGCCGTGCTGGAGCGACTGCCGGCACACCTGGGCGCGGCCGACGCCTGGCGCTGGACGCTGGAGGTGCTGACGCGCAATCTGCGTGTGGCGCGCGAGCCCGGGAACCTGTGCGATGAGGGGGGGGTGTTCGCCCTGATCGGCTCCACCGGTGTCGGCAAGACCACGACCGCCGCCAAGCTGGCGGCGCAGTGCGTCAAGGCTTATGGCGCCAACAGCGTCGGCTTGATCACGCTCGACACCTACCGCGTCGCGGGCTTCGAACAGCTGCGGGCCTACGGACGGATGCTGGGGGTGGTGGCCCACCTCGCCCATGACCGCGCCGCCCTGCAGGATCTGCTGCAGCTGCTGGCCAACAAGCGCATGGTCATCATCGACACGGCAGGCCTGGGCCAGAAGGATCCCCGCATTCAGGACATGCTGGCGCAGCTGGCTGCGCCCCAAATCAAGAAGCTGCTGGTGGTCAATGCCGGCGGCCACGGCGACACGCTCGACGACGTTTTTGCCGCCTACCGCGACACGCCGCTGCACGGCGTGATCCTGTCCAAAGTGGACGAGGCGGCCAAGCTCGGTCCCGCGGTGGATACGCTGATCCGCCACCAGGCGGTGGTGCGTGGACTGAGCACCGGGCAACGCGTGCCGGAAGACTGGCAGCGCGCCGATGCCGCGACGCTGGTGCGCCTGTCGATGGGTGGACACGGCAAGTCGGCATTCGAGCCCAGCCGGGCCGAACTGCCCTTCTTCTTCACCGATCCGGTGGTGTCGAACTGGCAGCCGGAGGGCGCTCATGCTTGAGCCGATCCGCGACCAAGCGGCTGGTTTGCTGGCCTGGCAGCTGTGCGCTCCGCTGCGCGTGCTGGCCGTGGTGGCCGGCGGGCGCACGAACGCGGCGCTGGAGTTGCTGTGGCGGTTGCACCAGGGGTATCGGGACTGGGGACTGGACTGCCGGGTGCTCGAGGGCACGCCACAGAGCTGGGGGGACGACGTTGATGCGGCCGAGGTGTGGCTGTGGCATGCCCCGGTGGAGTCGTTGGTGCGCTGGTGGCCTGGTGGGGGCAACCATCCGCTGGTGGCCCTGCGTGCTGAGCCCGCCGCCCTTGTCGATGGATACCGCAGCCTCAAGCGCCTGCATGCGGCGGGTTTGCAGCCCATCGTCGTGGCCCTGGCCGGTGGCGAGGGGGCATATCCCGAGGGGGCCGTGCAGGCCACCTGCACGGCGCTGCAGCGTACCTGCCGTGTGCACCTGAATTGGGTGCCGACGGTCTGGACGCTGGGGTATCATGAGGCCGTTGCGGGTCAGCCAGGCACCGATGACGTTCTGGCGCGGCTGCTGGACGCAGCGTGGATGATGGATGTCGCCGGCGAGGCGGGGAGCGCAGGGCCGACATGCTGACCACTGCCGCCGCCAGACCACGGCCGCTGCGCCCGCCGGAGTTTTCGATGTACACGCCCAAGGGCACACTCGATCGTGATGCGCTGTTGCGCCAGTACGCGCCGCTGGTGCACCGTCTGGCACATCTGATGATTGCGCGGCTGCCCGCCAGCGTGGAGCTCGACGATCTGATCCAGGTGGGCATGATCGGTCTGAATGAAGCCCTGGCCCGCTACGAGCCGTCGATGGGGGTGCAGTTCGAGACCTTTGCCAGCCAGCGCATCCGTGGCGCCATGCTCGACGAGCTGCGCGGGGCCGACTGGATGAGTCGCGGCGAGCGCAAGTTGCACAAGGACATCGAAGCGGCCATCCAGCGCCTGGAGCAGCGGCTGCAGCGCGCGCCGCGCGAGTCCGAAATCGCCCAGGAGCTGGGCCTGTCGCTGACCGAGTATCAGGAGCTGCTGTCGCGCATGCGTGGCATCCAGCTCGTGTACCTGGAGGATCTGGGCGGTCGCGGCGACGACGATGACGCCTTTCTCGACCGCCATCTGCCCGCCGACGACGCCAGCGACCCAGAGCGCATGCTGGCCGACCAGCGTATGCGCGCCGCGTTGATCGAGGCTATCGGTAAGCTGCCCGAGCGCGAGCAGTACGTGATGAGCATGTACTACGAGCACGACATGAATCTGAAAGAGATCGCGGCCGTGCTGGGGGTGACCGAGTCGCGGGTCAGCCAGCTGCACTCGCAAGCCGTGGCGCGGTTGCGCGCCAAGCTGCGCGCCCACTGACGCGGGCAGGTGGCGGCTTAGCGGTACGGCATGCGCCCGCGCGCCTGCCGACCCAGCTGTGCATAGGTCTGCAGCGCATCCTGCGGCAGCAGCTGCGTCAACGCCAAGCGGTTGGCGGCTTGCAGCCGTGTATTCATGTCCATCAGCATCTGAATGCGCACGCCAATATCGGCGACCACGGCCGCGGTTACCGCGTCCCTGACGGGGGGGTTGCCGCACGGACGTGCGGCCGCGAACGCCTCGGCCAGCGCGGCACACGTTCGCGACCAGGCCTGGGCGTCAACTGCGCCGGCCGCATGCTGGGTGGCGATGGCCAGCGCCTCGTCAAGCCGCGCGCGCAGCTGGTGCAGGCGGTCGATCCAGTCGGCGGACGCGGTCATCGGGGTGGGGTCAACCGAAGCGGCGCGGCCCCGCCGCCACGCCCAGCCATTCCCGCGCCTGGCTCAGCATTTTGTCGGCAATAGCCTCGGCGTTGACCGAGAAGCTGCCGTTTTGGATGGCCGTGCGCATGGCTTGGACCTTGGCGGCATCGAAGCTGTCGGTGCCCGAGCGCGCCACGCCGTTGGTCATGACCTGCGTGACGGGTGACAGACGCACGCTGGCGCCTTCTGCAGGGGCTAGGCGGGTGCTGTTACCGACAGCCGTACTCGCCCCCTCCGCGGTGCGCTTGGTCACCGGAGTCGTCAGGCCTAGCTTGGATTCAGGTGCGTTGTTGACTTTCATGGCACTCTCCAGACCCCGAGCCGGGGCCGTCTGAGAGCGTTATCGGCACATCGAGCGCGGACTTTACCCCTTTTTTCCGATTTATGCTCAAGGACGGGCTTCGGTGTGCCTGCCGTGCCCGCGCTACCGGCGGTGTCCCGGCGCTACAGTGCCACCGCCACCGTCTGGGCATCGACCACCGTGCCCAGCAGCACGCGCCGGTTGGGCAGGCGCACGCGCACCGTCTCACCGACGCGGCCGGCACCCAGGGCCTCGCCGGTGGCGGTCACCTCGAATCCGGGCCCGCTCAGGCGCAGACGAACCGTCTGCCCAGCGTCGAACACCTGCGGGGGGCGCACCAGACTGGGGCGCAGAACTTGCCCAGCCGCTAGGGAGCGCGCAGCCTGCAGTCCGCGCCAGTCCTGCGGACGCACCAGCACCCCGTCGCGGTGTGCCGTCCAGTCCACTTCCGCCAGTTCGGCATGCGTCGCCTCCAGCGTCTGCCCGGCCACAACCGGCCGCCTCAGCACCCAGCCGGGCCCCCACACCTGGATGTGTACCGGCAAAAACACATTCCATGCCACCGGACCCTGGGTGCAGCGCAGGCCGATGCGGGTCTGGCCCCACAGCCGGGTGCCACTGGGCAGGTACGGTTCCACGCGGGCGCACGGGGCCAGATGCAGTCGGCTGTCCAGGCGCCCGACGGTGATCTGGGGACGCAGCGGTACGGCCGGCGCAGCAGCAGGCAGCGCGTCGCCCAGTTGCCCGGAGGCCAGTCCCGCCAGCCATGCCGCGATACGTGCCTGCCAATCGGGGGAGCCGACCAGGGGGCCATCGGCGACGCCGTCAGGCCCGCCGCCGCTGTGCCCCGCCGCCATCCCCGGCAACAGCGCACACGCCAGTACCCACGCACGCAGGGCGCGCAAGCGGTCGGGGGCAGGGGCGGTGCGTTTCACGCCGGTCACTGTAGCACGCAGGCCGCCCATCGAAAGCACGAGAACGGCTGCTCGCTGACCGCTATTTCGCCCTTTGTCGGCTCTCAAGTTTTTTGACAATACGTCGCAGGCAAGGCCGCAGCGTGCCAGTTACCGCACCCACCGCCGTTCGTCTGCGGCCACGCTCGGCACACCGTCCACGTCCACTGAGGCCCGTCATGTTGAACCGCCTGACCGAACGCATGGACCTGCTGGGGCAGGTGCTGCAGCTGCGCGCCTACCGCCAGCAGGTCATTGCCAGCAACATCGCCAACGCCGACACGCCCGGCTATGTGGCACGTGACTTCGACTTCCAGCGCGCCCTGGCGCGGGTGCAGGGTCTGGGTAGCGCGGGCAGTGGTTCCACGGCTGGGGTCACACCCGCAGGCCAATCGGCGTTGGCGCGGGCCACCGTGCCTTCGGCGGCCGAGGGGCTGGCCGGCACCGATCCGCGCCATCTGCGCACCGTTTCCACAGTGGCCGGTGTGGCCGAACGGGTACGTCCCGCTTACACTGTGCAAACCCAGCCGGCACTGGACCAAAACAGTGTCGATCTGGATCAGCAGCGCGCCAACTTTGTCGACAACGCGGTGCAGTACGAATCCACGCTGCGCTTTATCAACGGCCACGTCAAGACGATGCTGGCCGCCATCCAGGGGCAATGACGGGAGTCTGAGCCATGTCTATGATGCGCATCTTCGACGTCTCGGGCAGCGCGGTGAGCGCCCAAGCTCAGCGCCTCAACACCGTGGCCAGCAACCTGGCCAACGCCGACGCCGTCGCCGGTCCCGACGGGCAGGCGTACAAGGCGCGTCAGGTGGTATTTCGCACCGTGCCGATGGGCGAGCCGGCCTCGGCCGGCGTCAAGGTGCACACGATCGTGGAGAGCAACGCACCCAACCGGCGCGTCTTCAATCCGCACCATCCCAACGCCGATGCACAGGGTTACGTGACCTACTCCAACGTCAACCCGGTCGAGGAGATGGTCAACATGATTGCCACGGCGCGTTCGTATCAGAACAATGTCGAGGTGATGAATACCGCCAAGACGTTGCTGCTGAAAACCCTGCAGATGGGGCAGTGACCGCCGCTGCGTTGCGTGACCGCCGACCCATGCCAGGAGAACAACGATGTTTATGACCCCCTTGAGCGCCAGCCAAATCGAGGCCTACAACGCGCGCGGTGGTGCCCAGGCCGATGCTGCCGACCCCAAGGCCGCGCAGGAGCGCTTCCTCAAACTGTTCGTGGCTCAGCTCAATAACCAGGATCCGCTCAATCCGCTGGACAACGCGCAAATGACCTCCCAGATGGCGCAAATCAACCAGGTGGTGGGCTTGCAGCAGGTCAACGAGACGCTGAAGAAGCTGGCCGCTCAGTTCAACCAGGTCAGCACGCTGCAGGGCACGACACTGGTGGGCCGTGACATCGTCAGCGAGGGTAATGGGCTGGTGGTGGACGGGGAGGTGGCGCGCGGTGCCTTCAGCTTGCCCGCTGCGGCCGACGCGGTCACTGTCGATATCGTGGGGACGGCCGGCGAAACCCTAGGCACCGTCAGCTTGGGGCGCCGCGCCGCGGGCCTGCAGACCTTCGAGTGGCCGCTGGGCGGCGTCGACCCGGTGCGTGTGGCGACCATCCGTGTCAACGCCACCAGCGGCGGGCAGGCGGTGGCGGCGCAGCCGCTGGCGGTGCAGCGTGTGCAGTCCGTGGGCCTGGTCGATGGCGCCTTGCGCCTGCGCACCGACGGCAGCACGCTGGGCTACGAGCAGGTGTTGGCCTTTTTGTGAGTGCGACACCGAGGTTTACCGATCGACACTCGCTTGCCGTATGGCCGTCGTTGCCCCTGAACTCCCCCTTTGCCCCAGTCACCCTTTTCCCAGTCACCCATTTGAACGCAGGAGAACACCATGAGCTTTGGAACGGGACTGTCGGGACTGAATGCCGCCAGCAAGAACCTGGATGTCATCGGCCACAACATCGCCAACGCCAACACCACGGGCATGAAGGCCAGCCGTGCCGAATTTGCCGAGATGTACGCCGCCTCGCTTGGTGCCGCTGGTGGCAGTAACGGCGGTATCGGGGTGAGCGTGGCGGCGGTGGCGCAGATGTTCACGCAAGGCAACATTAAGGTGACGGGCAACAACCTGGACATGGCGATCAACGGGGAGGGCTTCTTCACCGTTCGGCTCAGCGACGGCTCGACAGCCTACACCCGTAACGGCGAGTTCAAGCTCGATCGGGACGGCAACATCGTTACCTACAACGGGGCACAGCTGCTCGGCTTTGCGACGGACACCAGCGGCAAACCGATCTCCGTCGATCCGGTGCCGCTGAACCTGCCGACTGGCAAGAACGTCGATCCCAGGCCCTCGACGGAGCTCAAGCTCACCCTGAATCTCGACTCGCGCGTCGATGCCCAAACGGTGGGCACGCCCTTGACGGCGGAGAACAAGCAGTATGGCACCGCGTTCAACCTGTACGACACCTTGGGTAACGGCATTCCGGTGCAGCTGTACTTCATTAAGACGGGCGCCAATCAGTGGAATGTCGTAGCCAGTTATCAACCCACCAATGCGCCCGGCGACCCACCGGACGAAACCAATCTGGGCGCAATCACCTTCAATCCCGCCACCGGTCGGCCAACTCTGCCGTTGACGCTGGCCAACATCAATATTCCTGCCAACGCAGTCAACACCACCGCGGGTCTGCCGGCGCAAGCCATCAATGTCGCACTGAATTTCGGCGATCCCCTCGATCCCACCTCGGCGACCGTGACGCAGTTTGGCTCTAAGTTCGCGGTCTACGAAGTCACGCAGAATGGCTATCCGCCCGGTGAGCTGACCTCCATCACGGTCGGCGAAGATGGTGTGATCACGGCCCGCTACTCCAATGGCGTCAGTCAGGCCAATGGCATGGTGATGCTGACGCGTTTTCGCAATGTACAGGGGTTGCAACCGATCAATGGGGGCTATTGGCAGAAAACGCAGGCGTCTGGGGATCCTATCATCGGCCAGCCGCTGTCGGGACGTTTCGGCCTCATCCGCTCGGGCGCGCTGGAAGAATCCAACGTTGATCTGACCCAGGAGCTGGTCAACATGATCGTGGCGCAGCGGCATTACCAGGCCAACGCGCAAACCATCAAGACGCAGGATCAGGTGCAGCAGACTCTGGTCAATCTGCGCTGAAGCCAAGGGACTGAGCCATGGACCGCGTCGTCTTCACCGCCGCCACGGGGGCGCAGGCCGCGATGCACCGCCATCAGGTCATTGCGCACAACTTGGCCAACGTCAATACCACCGGTTTTCGGGCCGAGCTGTCAACGTTTCGGGCCGTGCCGTTGCGGGGCGAGGGCGCAACGACGCGCGTGCATGCGCTGGAGGCGACACCGGGTTATCTAGACCGACCCGGAAACCTGCAAAGCACGGGCCGTCCGTTGGATGTGGCGGCCGTGGGGCGGGCATTTTTTGCCATCCAGGCGCTGGATGGTACCGAAGCGTACACCCGTGCGGGGGCCTTGCAGGTCAATGCCCAGGGCAACTTGGTGGGCTTCAACGGCCTGCCGATGCTGAACGCCGGCGGTGCGCCGATCCAGGTGCCGGCTGGCGCCGCAGTGCAGATTGGCCGCGACGGCACCGTGACCGCGCGCGTGGGGCAGGAGCCGCCGCAGGTGTTGGGGCGGCTGAAGTTGGTGACCCCGCCCGAGGGTGAGCGGCTGCGCCGCGGCGACGATGGCCTCTTTCGCAGCCCCGACGGGCAGCCCCTGCCGCAGGATGCCAATGCCACCTTGGTGGACGGCATGCTAGAAGGCTCCAATGTGGACCCGATCGGCGCGATGGTGGATTTGATCGCCGCCACTCGCCAATACGAGCTGCAGATGCGCATGGTGCAAAACGCCGAAAAGAACGACCAGACAGCAGCGCAACTGCTCAGCATCAACGCCTGACCCCCTATCACCGGAGAAACGCCATGATCAACTCGCTGCAAATCGCCAAGACCGGCATGCAGGCCCAGCAAACGCAGCTGGATGTCATCGCGCACAACCTGGCCAACGTGGCCACCGCGGGTTTCAAACGGGGCACGGCGCTGTTCGAGGATCTGATCTACCAGAACCTGCGGCAGGTGGGCGGCAACACCGCCGACAACGCCGAGCTGCCGACGGGGTTGCAGATCGGCCTGGGGGTGCGCACCGTGGCCACCGCGCGCACCTACAGCCAAGGCAACCTGCAGCAGACCGACAACAACCTCGACATCGCCATCAACGGCAACGGTTTTTTCCGCATCCAGCTGCCCGACGGCACCATTGGCTACACGCGCGACGGCAGCTTCAAGCTCAACGCGCAGGGGCAGGTGGTGACCAACCAGGGTTATCTGCTGGTGGACGGTATCACCGTACCCGAGAACGCGCGCAGCCTGACGATTGGCAAAGACGGCACGGTGTCGGTCATCACGGGCAACGCCGCCCAGCCGCAAGTGATTGGGCAGATCACGCTGGCCAACTTCATCAACCCGGCGGGGTTGGAGCCGTTGGGTCAGAACCTGTTTCTGGAGTCGGCAGCATCAGGCGCGCCCAGCGAGGGCAATCCGGGCGCGGAGGGTTTTGGTCAGACGCTGCAGGGCTTTTTGGAGAGCTCCAACGTCAACGTGGTGCAGGAGCTGGTCAACATGATCCAGACCCAGCGCGCCTATGAGCTAAATTCCAAGGCGGTGACCACCTCCGACCAGATGCTGCAGCGGCTGACGCAGTTGTGAGGCAAGCGGTGCCCATGGGAGCCGAACGGGTTCACGGGCACGCCGCGGCCCACTGCTGTCTGGGGGGCCGTCTTGTGTGCGCCGCAGGCGGCGTGTTCGCGGGCGTGTGCGGATGCGACCACGGGCGCAGCCGTCAGCCTCGGCCCCAGGGCGCGGCATTGCGCAGAAGGTGTTGCGCCACCGTTTCCAAGGAGCGTGTCATGTCGTTGTTCCACCGTTTGCCCGTCGTGCTGGCGGCCACCGTGCTGGCGGGCTGCAACACGCTGTCGCAAATCCCCGACGTCGATCTGGCCAAGCCGCCGGAGGAACTGGTCTATCCGCAGCAGCGCGCCAGTGCGCCACAAGTGCCCACCGGGTCGCTCTACACCCCGGCCAGCTACCGCCCGGGATTCGAGGACTACCGCGCGCGCATGGTGGGCGATGTGATCACCATCCAGATCACCGAGCAGCTGTCGGCGTCGCAGATGGCCAAGACCGATGTGTCGCGCACCAGCGACATGCAGACGGGCGTGTCGGCCTTCCCCTTCCTAGGCGCCAGCGTATTGGGCAAGCTGGGCGCGGAAACATCGAGCAGCAATACCTTCAAGGGGGACGGCAAGACCGAGGCCAAGAATGCCTTCAGCGGCTCGATCACCGCCGTCGTCACCGAGGTGCTGCCCAACGGGCACCTGGTGGTCATCGGGGAAAAACAGCTTGGTGTCAATCAGGCCGTGGACGTGCTGCAGTTCAGCGGCACGGTCGATCCGCGCTTCATCCGCCCGGGCAATGTGGTGCCCTCCACCCAGGTGGCCAATGTGCGCGTGCTCTCGCGCGGGCGCGGTGCGCCGGCCGATGCGCAAACATTTGGCTGGCTGGCGCGCTTCTTTTTGTCGCTTTGGCCGTTCTAAAGTTTTTCCACAATCGGTTCACGAGGTGATGCACGATGAACCGATGGTTTGGAAAGACGCTGGTACCCCGCCCTTGCCGCCGCCGTTGCACAGGCACGACGGCGCTGTGGCTGATGGCCGCGCTGCTGGCCACTTCCAGCGGGTGGGCGCAAACGCGGGTGACGACGCCCTCCACCGCGGCTGCGCGTGCACCCGTGGCGGTGGCGACCACCGTGCCGACGCCGGCGCCGTCGCAGCGCATCAAAGATGTGGCTGCGGTGCAAGGCGTGCGGGCCAACCAGCTCACCGGCTATGGTCTCGTGGTGGGGCTGGATGGCACGGGAGACGGCAACAACGCCTACACCAATCAGAGTTTGGCTAATTTCATGCAGCAGATGGGCGTGTCGTTGCCGCCGGGCGTCACCGTGCAACCCAAGAATGTCGCTGCGGTGTTGGTGACGGCCGAGCTGCCGCCGTTTGCGCGTCCGGGGCAGACGATCGACGTGACGGTGTCATCGGTGGGCAGTGCCAAGTCGCTGCGCGGTGGCACCCTCATCCAGACGCCGCTGCGCGGTGCCGACGGACAGATCTACGCGCTGGCACAGGGCAATATCGTGGTGGCCGGGGCGGGCGCCTCGGCGGGGGGCAGCAGCGTCACCGTCAACCACCTCAATGCCGGGCGCATCCCCAACGGCGCGCTGGTGGAGCGCAGCGTGCCTACCCCGCTGCTGCTGGGCGACGCGGTGGAGCTGGCGCTGCGCAGCCAGGACTTTCAGACCGCAACGCGCGTGGCGCAAACCATCAACCGGGCACTGGGGGATGGCACCGCGCAGGCGCTCGACGGCCGGCTGGTGCGCGTGCGCGCGCCGGTTGATCCGAACGAGCGGGTGGCGTTCCTGGCCAGCATCGAAGAGCTGCCGCTGGAGCTGCCGCAGCCCGCGGCCAAGGTGATTCTGAACGCGCGTACCGGCTCGATTGTGCTCAACCAGGCGGTGCGGCTGGGCCCGGCGGCGATCGCGCACGGCAATCTGTCGATCAGCATCACTGCCACGCCACAGGTTAGCCAGCCGCCGCCGCTGGCACCCTCAGGCGCACAGACCGTCGTGACCGAGAAGGCCGACATCCAGGTGCAGCAGGAGGGGGGGCGGCTCATCGAGGTGGAATCGTCGGCGCTGCTGGCGGACGTGGTGCGTGCCCTCAACAAGCTGGGGGCTACCCCGCAGGACTTGCTGGCCATCCTGCAGGCGTTGAAGGCGGCCGGCGCCCTGAAAGCCGAAATCGAGGTGCTGTGAGATGAGTGCCGCCACCGCTCTGTCTGCTGCGGCGCTGCCACCCGCTGCCCAGCGCGGGTTGGCTGCGGACGTCAAAGCGCTCGACGGGCTCAACGCACTGGCTGGACGCGATCCGAAAGCGGCGCTGAAGGAAACCGCTCGTCAGTTCGAGGCGCTGTTCATGCGCGAGCTGCTCAAGTCCATGCGCGAAGCGACGATGAAAAGTGGAATGCTGGACAATGAGGGCACGGCGCTGGGTGACGACCTGCTGGATGAGCAATGGGCGATGAAGCTCACCGGCCTGCCCGGGGGACTGGCGGAGATGATCGAACGGCAGCTGCAGCAGTCGATGAACCGCGCAGGTGCGCCCACAGGCGTGCCGGCGGGTATCGGGCCAGCCGCTGGTACTGCAGCGGCAGCTTCTGTTCCGGCAACCACCGCTGCGGGGCGTCCGACGGCCCAGCAAATTGCCTTCATCGAGCGCCACCGCGCCGCCGCCGAGCAGGTGGCGGCCGAAACCGGGATTCCGGCAGCCTACCTCATCGGGCAGGCGGCGCACGAGACCGGCTGGGGCCGCAGCGAAATCCGCTTGGCCGATGGCCGCAACGCGCACAACCTGTTTGGCATTAAGGCGGGGCCGGGATGGACGGGCAAGGTGGCCGAAACCGTGACCACCGAATATGTGGACGGCCAGCCGCGCAAGCTGGTGCAGCGCTTTCGCGCCTACGACAGCTACGCCGAGGCGTTTCGCGACTACGCGCGGCTCATCACCAACAGCCCGCGCTATCAGGCGGTGCTGCGCAGTCTGCATTCGCCACAGGCATTTGCGGCGCAACTGCAGCAAGCCGGCTACGCCACCGATCCGCAGTACGCGGCCAAGCTCAGCCGCGTCATCAACACCACGCTGCAGCTGCAGCGCGCGCTGGCGTAAGGGGAGGTGTGTCGTGAGTGCCCTCAATATCGCCACCCGCGCGCTGACCACCAACCAGGCGGCGCTGCAGGTCATCGGCCACAACATCGCCAACGCCAACACCGAGGGCTACACGCGCCAGCGCGTCGAGCTGCAGTCGGTGCCGGGGCAGCAACTGGGCAGCGCCTACTTTGGCAAGGGGGTGCAGATCGAGACGGTGGCCCGGGTGGGTTACGACGCCTTTCTGACGCGCGAGGCCAACGCCAGCCGGGCCATGGCCGCTGCCGACGAGGTACGGCTGCGGTATCTGAAAAGCGTCGAATCGCTGTTTCCGCTGGACGAAGGCAGCCTCGGGCGCCTGCTCAACGATGCGCTCAACAGCTGGGTAGACGTGGCCAACAGTCCGGGTGATAGCGCCGCGCGGCAGGTCGTGCTCGACCGCTTCGATGCGCTGGCCGCCCGCCTGCGCGACACCAGCCAGCGCATCACCGATATCGCCGTCGGTGCCCGACTGCAGGCCAGCGAAGTGGCCAAGGAGATCAACCGTCTGGCCAGCGCCATTGCACAGGTCAACGATGCAATTGCCCGTACCCAAGGGACCGGAGCCAGCCCGAACGATCTGCTCGACCAGCGTGACCGGCTGCTGGCGCGCCTGAACGAACAAGTGCAGGTCACGACCCAGCGCGCGGACGACGGCACGCTGACGGTATTCGTAGCCGGCAGCCTGCCGCTGGTGCTGGGCAACATGGCTGCCGAGCTGCGTGTGGAGCGCGCCGACATCGACGGCGACCGGCAGATCAAGCTGCAGTTCCTGCAGGGTTCCAGCGCCTACGACGTGCCCACCGATTTTCTGGGGGCAGGCAAGCTCAAGGGCCTGTTCGATTTCGTCAACCGCGACGTGATCCAGACCCAGGCCGAACTGGGGCGGATGGCGCTCGTGATCGGCAGCCGCGTCAATGCGCAGCATGTCGCCGGGCGCGATCTCGACGGCAACCCCGGTGTTGCGCTGTTCGCCTTCGATCCGCCGGCAGTCCTCACCAACAGCTCTACTGCGACGTTGGCGGCGTCAGTCAGCAGCGCGACTCTGGGCCAGCTAGTGGCGACCGACTACCAGATCACAGTCGTTGCGTCCGGATTTCTCATCCGTCGAACCAGCGATGGGTACTACTACAACGGCTCGGCCTGGGGACCGTCGCAAACGCCGGCGGGGGCACTGCCCTCCACGCTCGGGGGGATCAATCTCACCCTCGGCGGCGCTCCCGCCGTCGGTGACCAATTCTGGATCCGCACGGCGGCCGACGCCGCCGCCAGTCTCGATGTCGTGATCACACAGCCGCGGCAGTTGGCTGCAGCCGCCGCCGGCACCAGCAACCCGAGATTCGATGCGGGCAATGCGCAAGCCATGCTTGCGTTGCGGGACGAGATGCTTTTCGACGGCAACGTCCGCCTGTCCGAAGGGTACGTGGCGGTGTTTTCGAACCTGGCCTCGCGTGTCAACGAGGCGCAGACCCGCGCTACCTTTAGCAAGGCACAGGCCGACGACGCCGAGCAGCGCCGGGCGAACCTGGCGGGCGTCAATCTGGACGAGGAGGCGGCGCGGCTGCTGCAGTTCCAGCAGGCGTATCAGGCGTCGGCAAAGTACCTGCAGACCGTGCAGTCGATCTTCGACACCCTGATTGCGACCTTCCGCTGAGTCTGAGGAGCGGCTATGAGCACCTTTCGCGTCGCCACCGCCTACAGCTACGACCGCACCATCGACCGGCTGCAGCAGCGCCAGGCCGAACTGGCCGAGCAGCAGGACAAGCTGTCCTCGGGCAAGCGCGTGCGCCGAGTCAGCGACGACCCGGCCGCTGCGGCGCTGGCCGAGCGCGAGCAGGCCCGCATGCAGCGCGTGCAAAGCGACCAGCGCGCACTCGAAGCGGCGCGCCGCAATCTGGAGCTCGCAGAGAGCACGCTGGCCAACATCAACGATCTCTACCACCGCGCCAAGGAACTGCTGGTGCAGGGTGGCAACGGTGCGCTCAACGACAGCGATCGCCGCACCATCGCCGAAGAGTTGGAGGGCATCCGGGAGCGAATCCTGGCGCTGGCCAATACGCCCGACACATCGGGCCGCCCCTTGTTCATGGGACTAAACCTCAACGCGTCCGCAGTCAAACCCTTCGTGGAACAGCCCGACAGCTCACCACCCCAGACCTACGGTCCGGACGGCAGAATCGTCAACTGGCTCGGTCAATCGGGGCATGTGGCACCCACCGAGACGCGCCTGCCGATGGTGTTTGATGGCGAGGCGATCTTTGGACCGAGCGGTATCCAGGCCAACGAAAGCATCTGGGAAACCCTGGATCGCGCCATTATTGCGCTCAGGGGAGGCGTCTCATCGCCCGCTGCCCTGGCCGTTGAACTGGGCACCGCCCATGACTACCTAGGCGAACGGATGGATGCGTTGCTGCGCGCGCGCGGCCAGCTGGGCGACTGGCTCAACCGCGCCGACCAGATGGAGGCGGCGTTTCGCGAGCGGGAGAACTACCACGTTGAGCAGCAGTCGCGGCTCACGGATCTGGATATGCTGGAAGCCATCTCGCGTTTTCAGACCCTGCAACTGGGCTACCAAGCCGGGCTGTCATCGTACGCGCAAGTACAGCGGTTATCCCTATTCCAGTATCTGGCGTGAACTGCCCGCCGGCACGTGCGGAACCGCACGAAGCGATGTGCCGTTAAGATTTGCACACGTGTGTCGATGCGTGGGTACGCGCCCGCGACGGGGTTTACGCGATGACGTTGAGCCGAGTGCCCAGCGGCCCTTCGCCGGCCAGTGGCAGCTCGCCCGTCGACGTGCGGGTTGGCGCGGGTTGTGGCAGCGCCTGCAGCAACGCCATCGCACCGTGCTGCTGCAACTGCAGGGCCTTGCGCAGCGCCAGAATCTGGGCGGCGCCAGGCGAGTCCGCCACCGAAGTGGCGGCCTGGGAAATCAGCGACGAGTTCAGAGATAAGCCAACGTTCATGCCTACGAGCGTAACCGCTTTCGGCGCTTCGCGCAAGCGCCGCTGGTCGGGAGTCGACAGGCACACAGCGGAAACAGTACGAACCAACCACGCCCATCGGCCTACCGAGCGCCGACCAGATATTGGCTGCGGGCATCGACTGACAGTCGTTGTCGCCGGGCGGGCCTTTCGGGCTTATGGTGCGTCCTATTGAAATCACACAGGTGTAGCCCGCGCTGAGGCGGGCTATCTGTTGATTTGGCTCCCCGACCTGGGCTCGAACCAGGGACCTACGGATTAACAGTCCGGCGCTCTACCGACTGAGCTATCGGGGAACATTATTTGCACATTATACCGGTGGCGGCCCCCTTGCTGCCGGGTGTCGACCCCATATCAAAAGGTCCTCTGTTGACCCGGATGGAAGGGTCCACGGCTCGGGGGCTTGTCAGGCCAAGGGTGACACTGGCGGGAGCAGGGCTTGCAACGTGGCCGTCATCGGGGTGGTGCGGGGCGCTCCGGGGTCCGGGGGCACCGACCCGACACGCCGCGCTAACGCGCGGGCGGCGGCTTGCGCACAATCGCGCTCACGATGAGGGGATGCTGATGGACTTGCGACTGACACCCCAGGAAACCGCCTTCCAGGATGAGGTGCGTGCCTTCTTGCGCGAACGGTTGTCGCCCGCGCTGGCGCACAAGGTGCGCGAAGGGTTGCGCCTGACGCGTGAGGACATGGCGGGCTGGCACGCGACGTTGGCCGAGCGCGGCTGGCTGGCCACGCACTGGCCGCGCGAGTGGGGCGGTCCGGGCTGGGGGCCGGTGCAGCGGTTCATCTTCGAGAACGAATGCGCGCTGGCCGGCGCGCCGCGCATCGTGCCGTTCGGTGTCAGTATGCTGGGCCCGGTGCTGATTCGCTTTGGCACCGAGGCGCAAAAGCGCCGCTGGTTTGCCACGCATTCTCGACGGCAGTGACTGGTGGTGTCAGGGCTACTCGGAGCCTGGGGCAGGATCGGACCTGGCGTCGCTCACGACCCGTGCGGTGCGCGACGGTGACCACTACCTCGTCAACGGCCAGAAAACCTGGACCACGCTGGGCCACTACGCGAACCGGATGTTCGCGCTGGTGCGTACCGACCCCGAGGCCAAGCCGCAACAGGGCATCAGCTTTTTGCTCATCGATTTGGACAGCCCTGGTGTGGAGGTGCGGCCCATCATCACGCTGGATGGCGAGCACGAAGTCAACGAGGTGTTCCTGACCCATGTGCGGGTGGCGATCGACCGACTGGTCGGAGCAGAAAACCAAGGCTGGACGATTGCCAAATACCTGCTCACCTACGAGCGCAACAACCTCGCCGGCGTCGGGTTGTCGGTAGCGGCGCTGCTGCCCGAGTCGGTCGGCGGGCTGGGCGGTGGCGGATTCGGCATCACCACGGTCTTTGAATGCGCAGGCCGCGCCTTGGTGGTGGAACCCTTGCTGGGCGCCCTGGCGGTGGGGCAGATGCTGGCGCAGGCGGAGGACCCGCCGGCGGTGCGGGGCACGCTGGCATCCGTGCTCAACGGCGCCGTGGTGGCGCTGGCGTACGGCGAGCCGCAGGCGCGCCACGACCCGTGGCACGTGGCCACGGTGGCGCAGCATCACCCCAGCGGTTGGGTGCTCAGCGGTCACAAGGCGGTGGTGCCACACGGGGCGCAGGCGGTGGGATGGCTGGTGACGGCGCGCCTTGGCGGCGGTGTACGCGACCGCGATGGACTGGCGCTGTTTTGGGTGCCGCGTGAGGCACCTGGGGTGCGGGTGCAAGGGTATCGGCGGGTGGACGGAGGGCGTGCAGCCGAACCGACGCTGGAGGCAGCCACCGTCACAGCGGCCGCCTTGGTGGCTGGGCCACGGCGTGCCGCTGAGGTGCTGGCGCACGGTCTGGCCTGCGGCACGCTGGCGCTGTGCGCCGAGGCGCTGGGCGCGATGGATGTCGTGCTGGCGCAGACGCGGGACTATTTGCAAACCCGGCCTCAGTTTGGCCGCCCGCTGGGCAGCTTCCAGGCGCTGCAACACCGGCTCGTCGAGCTGTGGATGGCGGTGGAGCAGACCCGCTCGGCCGTGATCAATGCAACTGCGGCCCTGGACGGGGGCGACCGGATCGAGCGCGACTGCTTCATCAGTGCGGCCAAGGTCACGGTCGGCCGCAGCGCCACCCTGCTGGCCGAGGAGGCCATCCAGCTGCACGGCGGCATCGGCATGACGTGGGAGCTGCGCCTGTCGCACTACGCCAAGCGGCTGGTGATGATCGACCACGAATACGGGGACGAAGACGCGCACCTGCAGCGCTACATCGAGCTCACGCGTCGCGCGATCTGGTCGGAAACGTGGCAGGTGGTGACGCCCCCTGACTGCGGCGCTGGCAGCACTGCGGCCACAGGTGCCGTCATGGGCCGTGCCGTCGGCTGCACCGGCACGCCGTAAGGACCACAGGCCGGAACCGCGCGCGCCGCTGCCGGATCGAACGCACATGCAGTGCCCCGATGACTGCCCACGCGCCACGCCCACAGCCACGCGGCAGAGCCGCCGGGTCGGGGCCGGGCGTAGGCAGCCCCGAGGTGGCGTGCTGCGCCTGTCGGTTGGGCTGACGAGCGCGGCACTGGCGCTGGCGGTGGCTGGATGCAGCGTCGTGGGGCTGGCGTACAACCGCTTGCCCACGGTGATGATGTGGCGCCTGGACAGCGACTGGGATCTGGACCCGGTGCAGCAGCGCGGTCTGGACGAGGCGGTGCGGCGCTGGCACGCATGGCACCGGCAGGAGCAGCTGCCCGCGGTAGCCGACCTGTTGGCGCGCTGGCAGATGCTGGCGCAGCAGACGCCGGACGAGGCCACCGTGTGCCGCGAGGCCGATGCCGTGCGCGCACTGCTGCACGCAGCCACCGAGCGCACGGCCGATGAGCTGGCGCGCTGGCTGCCCACGCTGACCGATGCCCAGCTGGCGCACTGGCGCGCGCGGCTGCAGCGCGCCGATGAGGAGTGGCGGCGGGACTGGGGCCAGACGGATATCGACCGCGGTTTGCGCCTGAGCCGCGTGCGCGAACGGCTGGAGATGTTTTACGGTCGGCTGGACGAGCGCCAGCGCGACTGGCTGCGTCAGCGCCTAGCCGACATCGGTTACCGGCCCGATCTGGCGTGGGCCGAGCGCCAGCGCCGCCAGAATGACTGGCTGCAGACGGCGCGCCGGCTGCGTGGCTTGGACGCTGCCGCCGCCCAGGCCGAGGTGCGGGCGCTGTGGGCGCGCACCTGGCGCTCGCCCGATGCGGCGCTGGCCGCATATCAAGACGCGCAGTGGCGCGCGACCTGCCGGTGGCTGGCTCAGTGGCATGCGCAAGCCACACCCGCTCAACGCGAGCGCGCCGCGGCGCAGCTGGCGGCCTATGAACGCGAATTGCGTGCGCTCGCCGGCGATCGTGAGTCGACGGCCCTGCCTCGTTGACGGTAGGACTGGGCGTTTGTTGCCGCAGGCAACAAACGCGCGTTGCAATCACTGGTACACGTAACGGGGCCGAAAAAACCCGTCTGGGTTGCCCCAGACGGGTGGGGTACTCAGATCGTGACAGATCGTCAGCGATCGATCACATATCCATGCCGCCCATGCCGCCGCTGGCCGGCGCCGGGGTTTCCGTCTTCGGCGCTTCGGCGACCATGCATTCGGTGGTCAGCATCAGGCCGGCCACCGACGCGGCGTTTTGCAGCGCGGTGCGGGTCACCTTGGTCGGGTCCAGGATACCCATTTCGATCATGTCGCCGTAGGTGTCGTTGGCGGCGTTGAAGCCAAAGTTGCCCTTGCCTTCCAGCACCTTGTTGATCACCACCGACGGCTCGCCACCGGCGTTGGCCACGATCTCGCGCAGCGGTGCTTCGACCGCCTTCATCACCAGCTGGATGCCGGCGTCTTGGTCGGCGTTGGCACCCTTGAGCGTACCGATCGCCTGGCGAGCGCGCAGCAGCGCCACGCCACCGCCAGGGACGATGCCTTCCTCGACCGCCGCACGAGTGGCGTGCAGGGCGTCTTCCACGCGCGCCTTCTTCTCTTTCATTTCGACTTCGGTGGCCGCGCCGACCTTGATCACCGCCACGCCGCCGGCCAGCTTGGCCACGCGCTCCTGCAGCTTTTCACGGTCGTAGTCGCTGGTGGCCTCTTCGATTTGCACGCGGATTTGCTTGACGCGCGCCTCGATGTCCTCGGCCTTGCCCGCACCGTCGATGATGGTGGTGTTTTCCTTGGCCACCTCGACGCGCTTGGCTTGACCCAGATCGGCCAGCGTCACCTTCTCCAGCGTCAGGCCCACTTCCTCGGCGATGACCTTGCCGCCGGTCAGGATGGCGATGTCCTCCAGCATGGCCTTGCGACGGTCGCCAAAGCCCGGGGCCTTGACTGCGCACACCTTCAGAATGCCGCGGATGGTATTGACCACCAGCGTGGCCAGCGCTTCACCCTCGACGTCCTCGGCGATGATCAGCAGCGGACGGCCGGCCTTGGCCACCTGCTCCAGCGCCGGCAGCAGGTCACGGATGTTGCTGATCTTCTTGTCGTGCAGCAGGACGTACGGGTTGTCCAGCACGCACACCTGCTTGTCGGGGTTGTTGATGAAGTACGGCGACAGGTAGCCGCGGTCGAACTGCATGCCCTCGACGACGTCGAGCTCGTTGTGCAGGCTCTTGCCGTCTTCGACGGTGATGACGCCTTCCTTGCCGACCTTGTCCATCGCGTCGGCGATGATCTGGCCGATCGACTCGTCGCTGTTGGCCGAGATGGCGCCGACCTGGGCGATTTCCTTGCTGGTGGTGGTGGGCTTGCTGATCTTCTTTAGCTCAGCCACCAGCGCCTCGACGGCCTTGTCGATGCCACGCTTCAGATCCATCGGGTTCATGCCGGCGGCCACGTACTTCATGCCCTCGCGCACGATGGCCTGGGCCAACACGGTGGCGGTGGTGGTGCCGTCACCGGCGTTGTCGCTGGTCTTGGAGGCCACCTCCTTGACCATTTGTGCGCCCATGTTCATGAGCTTGTCTTTGAGCTCGATTTCCTTGGCCACGGACACACCGTCCTTGGTTACGGTGGGGGCGCCGAAGCTGCGCTCCAGCACCACGTTGCGGCCCTTCGGGCCCAGCGTGACCTTGACCGCATTGGCCAGGATGTTTACGCCTTCGACCATACGGGCGCGGGCATCCGTACCGAAAACGACGTCTTTAGCTGCCATGGTTCAAATTCCTTGAAGCGGTTTGTTGCTGTGACAAACAGGGTTGTGCGTTACGCAGAGTCCGGACCCGGTGCCGGCGATCACTTCTCGATCACGGCGAACAGGTCGTCTTCCTTCATCACCAGCAGCTCTTCGCCGTCGACCTTGACGGTCTGGCCGCTGTATTTGCCGAACAGCACGCGGTCACCGACCTTGACGCTCAGCGGCTTGATCTCGCCCTTGTCGTTGGTTTTACCGGGGCCAACGGCCAGCACTTCACCTTGATCGGGCTTCTCGGCCGCGTTGTCCGGGATCACGATGCCCGAGGCGGTCTTGGTTTCGTTTTCCAGACGCTTGACGATCACGCGATCGGCGAGAGGACGAAGTTTCATGCGATCTCCTGTCGAAGGACGATGAGTGAGAGAGGTCAACGCAGCGGCGGGTCAGGGTGTTAGCACTCGCCGCCGACGAGTGCTAATGATAAGGGGCTTCGGGGGGATTTTCAAGGGCCGGGTGGCGCCAGGGGGGCAGCCGGGGTGTGTGGGGGTGGTTACTGCGGTGCCAAGGCCGGCGATTTGATCCGGCGCAAAGGCGGGGGCTACACCGCGGCGTATAAGCGAACGTGGACACGCTTGGTGGCCGCTTGACAGGAGACCGTCATGACGCGCAGCCCCACAGATCGGCAGACGCCGCACAGTGGCAAGGTGGAAAACGACCACAACAAGATGGGCGAGCACCATCCTACCCAACTCAACCAGGGACGCCGCAGCCCGGCCAGCCGCAGCGACCGGGAATCCCACGTGGGCGGCAGTAACCAGTCGCAGAGCCGACGTGGCCCGGTGGGCGGCGACCACAGCCGCTGACTGGTGGCCGTCAGTCCCGCCAAGTTCCAAAACCTGTCCGCATAGCGCCGACATGGTCGGCGACGGCGACAAAAAAAGCCCGCGCTGAGGCGGGCCAAGTCGTTGTTTTTCTTGGTGGCGCTTCAGGGACTCGAACCCCGGACCTGCGGATTATGATTCCGTCGCTCTAACCGACTGAGCTAAAGCGCCAACAATAAGCCGACATTATAGCGCCTGTTCGGGCTGCCCCGGCGCTCCTTGGGCAGCACAGGGCCGTCGACCATCGCCAGCTTCAGCGCCCAGTGTCAGCACAGTGGGGAAAACGATGCGGTGACGAAGACGAACGATGACCCGACCGGCGGAACGCATTGGACGCAGAGGGCGTTGGGCGGAGGGACCGCTGCGGCGGCGGTCCGTGCCGACCAACCTGTGACTGCTCAGCGGTGACGGAACTGGGGCGGGCGCTTGTCCAGGAACGCGGCCATGCCCTCCTTTTGATCGTCGGTGGCGAACATGGCGTGGAACAGGCGACGCTCGTACATCAGCCCGTCGGCCAGCGGGCCCTCGAAGGCGCGGTTGACCGCCTCCTTGGCGGCCAGCACGGCCAGCCGCGGCTGGGCGGCAATGGCGGTGGCCACCGCCAGCGCCTCCTCCATCAGCTTGTCCAGCGGCACAACGCGGCTGACCAGGCCGCAGCGCTCGGCCTCGGCCGCATCCATCATGCGCCCGGTCAGCACCAGGTCCATGGCCTTGGCCTTGCCAATGGCGCGGGGCAGGCGCTGGGTGCCACCGGCGCCGGGGATCACCCCGATCTTCACCTCGGGTTGCCCGAATTTGGCGTTGTCGGCGGCGATCACGATGTCGCACATCATCGCCACTTCGCAGCCGCCGCCCAGTGCGTAGCCTGCCACGGCGGCAATCACCGGCTTGCGCACGCGCCGCAGCGCCTCCCAGTTGCGGGTGATGTACTCGCTGCCAAAGACGTCGGAAAAGGTGTAGCGTGCCATCGCCGCGATGTCAGCCCCCGCGGCAAAGGCCTTGTCGTTGCCAGTGAGCACGATGCAGCCAATGTCGCCGTCAGCGTCGAACGCGGCCAGAGCGGCACTGAGTTCGTCCATCAGCTGGTCGTTGAGCGCGTTGAGCTGCTTGGGGCGGTTGAGGGTGATGATGCCCACCGGGCCTTCGGTGCGCACCAGCAGGGTTTCGTAGGTCGGGGTGGTCATAGCGACGATTCTGCCATGCCGTGGTGTCGGTTACCATCATGCCATGGGTGTGACGGCTGTCCAGTCGGTGGCACCCGCCCGGGCCGGCGCGCAGCCGCCCGTCACCGCATTACGGCACAGGGAGTCACCACAGATGAACATTCTGCTGACCGGTGGGCTGGGCTATATCGGCAGCCACACCGCTGTCGTGCTCGCGCAGGCCGGGCACCGCGTCGTCCTGCTGGACAATCTGTCCAACAGCCGGCTGGAGGTGGCGGACCGGCTGGCCCACATCCTAGGCGAGCGCCCACCCACCGAAGTGGCCGACGTGCTCGACACCGTGCGCCTGCAGCTGATCCTACAACACCACCGCATCGACGCCGTGGTGCACTTCGCCGGTCTGAAGGCGGTGGGCGAGTCGGTGGCGCAGCCGCTGGCCTACTTCCACAATAACGTGGCCGGTACCATCAGCCTGCTGCGCGCCATGGCGCCCACGGGCGTGCGCCGGCTGGTGTTTTCCAGCAGTGCCACGGTGTACGGTCAGCCCCAGCGGCTGCCGCTGGATGAGGGGCACCCCACTGGTGCCACCAACCCTTACGGCCGCACCAAGTTGCACATCGAGCAGATGCTGCAGGATCTGGCGGCCAGCGACCCGACATGGCGCATTGCGGTGCTGCGCTACTTCAACCCCGTGGGCGCGCACGACAGTGGCTTGATTGGCGAGGACCCCAACGGCATCCCGAACAATTTGATGCCCTACATTGCGCGTGTGGCCGTGGGGTGGTTGCCCGTGCTCAACGTGTGGGGTAACGACTACCCCACGCCCGACGGCACCGGGGTGCGCGACTACATCCACGTGATGGATCTGGCCGACGGCCACCGCGCGGCGCTGGACCACCTGGCGCACCTGACGCAGCCGTTGGAGGTCTTCAACCTGGGCACCGGCAGCGGCACCAGCGTGCTGGAGATGGTGGCGGCATTCGAAGCCGCCAGCGGCCGGCACGTGCCCTACTGCATTGCGGCGCGCCGCCCGGGGGACGTGGCGGCGTGCTGGGCCGACCCCACCAAGGCGCAGCGGGTGCTGGGCTGGCGCGCCACACGCACGCTGCACGACATGTGCGCCAGTGCCTGGCGCTTCATGCAGCGCCAGGCACAGGGCGTGCCTACCGACGTGCAGGCCGGCCTGCCGGCGTAGCCGCCGCGGCATGTCCGGCCAGAGCCGGTCTGCCTGCATCCACCGACGGGAGAAAGAGGAGACGACGATGTCCGACAGCCCATCCACCGCTGGCACGGCCGAACCGGAAGTGCGCTACGAAACCCGCGGCCCGGTGGCCGTGGTGACGCTCAACCGGCCGCAGGTGCTCAACAGCTTCACCCGCAGCATGCATGCCACGCTGCAGGCCATTCTGGCGCGCGTGCAGGATGACCGCAGCGTGCGCGCACTGGTGCTGACCGGCGCCGGACGCGGTTTTTGCGCGGGGCTGGACCTGTCGGAGCTGGACTTTACGCCCGGGCCAGACCTGCTGGAGCGGGTCAACCCTGGGCCGTTGCTCGAGACGTGCTTCAACCCGACGGCGCGCGCGCTGATGAACCTACGCGTGCCGACGGTGGCGGCTGTCAACGGCGTGGCCGCCGGCGCCGGCGTGTCGCTGGCGCTGACCTGTGATCTGGTGGTGGCCGCGCCCACCGCCAGCTTCGTGCAGGCATTTAGCAAAATCGGGCTGATTCCGGATGCCGGTGGCAGCTGGCTGACGGTGCAGCGACTGGGGCTGGCGCGCGCGCTGGGGCTGGCCCTGCTGGGCGATCGGCTGTCGGCCCAGCAGGCGCGTGACTGGGGGATGATCTGGGATGTGGCTGACGATCCGCTGGCCGCGGCGCTGGCGCTGGCCGAACGGTTGGCGGCGATGCCCACGCAGGCGCTGGTGGCCACGCGCGCGCTGTTGCGCGGCGCGCCGCAGCGCAGTTTCGAAACCCAGCTGCAGGCCGAATGCGAGTGGCAGTCGGCGCTGGGCCGCACGCACGACTATGTGGAAGGGGTGACCGCCTTCCTGCAAAAACGCCCGCCGCAGTTCAAAGGCGAATGAGCGTGGCCGCAGCGGCTGACTGTGCGCGCGCAACCACAGGGGCTCAATGACGCATGCTCAACGACCGGTGGGCGCGGGTGTGGTATGCCAGGGAGCGCTCGTGCCGGCGTCGGTTCGAGGCTGAAGACTGATGGTGTGCGTTGGCGCGGGCCAAGGCAATGTGCCGCGCAGAATGCGGCCTGCACGCGCCATCCAGATCGTCAGTGCCGCCGCGGGTGGCAGGCCGCGCGCATGCAGCGCCACGTCTTCCAGCCGCAACACACGCCAGATGGCGCCGTCGCGCTCGACGGCAAGCCACTCGTCACCGGCGGCCAGCCCGGCCGCCTCGGCAGCGCTGCCGCGCAGCACGTGGCGCAGCCGCAACCCTGTGGCGCTGTCGTCCACCCGTATCCCTAACTGTTGGGCGAGCGGGGCCGGGCTTTCCTGCCACAGGACGCCGTGTGCTTCGAGCAGCTCGCGCAAGGGTAGCTCGCCAGTGCCGTGAACCCAGTCATTGAGTTCGGCGTCGTAGCGGCGGCGTCCGAGCTGGCGCAGCACGGCGCGCAGGTCGGCCTCGCGCATTAGGCCACCGGCGCAGCGCTGCCACAGCGCGCGCATCACGTCGTCCAGCGTGGCGTGTCCTTCGCGGCGCAGCGTCAGGTCCAGGCACAGCGCCACCAGCGCGCCCTTGGCGTAGTAGCTCACCGTCGCGTTGGAGGTGTTTTCGTGCGGGCGGTAGTAGCGGATCCAGGCGTCCCAGCTGGCCTGGGCCACGCTTTGGATGTGTCGCCCGGGGGTGTCGCGCACCTGGTTGATGGTTTTGGCCAGCCGCTGCAGGAAGGTGTCGGCGCTGATCAGACCGGCGCGCACCAGCAACAGCTCGTCGTAGTAGCTGGTAAAGCCTTCGAAAAACCACAGCAGGGTGGTGTGGTTCTCGCGGTCGTAGTCGTAGCGCGCCAGCTCGCGCGGGCGCAGCCGCTTGACGTTCCAAGCGTGGAAGTATTCGTGGCTGATGAGGCCCAACAGGGTCAGGTAGCCGTCGTCCGGGGCCGTCGCCGGCGACGCGACGCCGGCAGCGGGCGCATCGGTATTGGCGTCTTGCCGCCCGGGCGCCGACCCGTCGGTGCTGCGACCGAGGGCGTCGGCGGCCGCAGCGGCGGCGGGCAGGGGCAGCAGCGGCAGGTCGGTGGGGGCGGCGATCAGCGCCGTGCTGCAGGCGTGCTCCAGACCGCCGTAGCCGCCGGGGGTGATGTGCAGCAAAAACAGATAGCGATCGAACGGCGGGGTGCCTTCGGTGCCGTGCCACATGGCGATGGCGGCTTCGCAGACGCGGGCGGTGTCGCGCAACAGCCGTTCGGCATCGACGCCAGCCGGTATTGCGCCGCTGAGGACCAGCCGATGAGGTATGCCGCGCACGCGAAAATCGCCCCACCACAGCCGACCCATTTCGACCGGATGGTCAACCAGTTCGTCATAGCTGGAGGCCACGTAGGTCGTGAAGCCGTCACCGTTGGCCCACGGCAGCGGCGCATCGCCGTCGCGGCAGGCTGTGAGTGTGCTAGGGCGGGGTGTATCCGCCAGCGGCAGTGCCGTGGCGACTTGCCATCCAGCGGTGGTGGCCCCTGGCAGCAGCGTCAGGGCGTGCGGTTCGTCCTCGCGGCCGTGCACGCGCAGGCACAGGCTGGTGGGGTTGAAGAAGCCCCGTTGGGTGTCCAAGTAGGCGGTGCGCACCGAGCGGTCGAACGCATACACCCGGTAGCGCACGGTCAGCCGCGCGGTGTCCTGCGGCAGTTGCACCTCCCAATGGTTTTTGTCTAGCGCCTGGATGGCCACCGGCTGGCCATCGGCTTGGGCGTGCAGCTCCTGCAAGTGCTGCGCAAATTCGCGCACCAGGTAGCTGCCGGGAATCCACACCGGCAGGCTCAGCCGCTGGCGCAGTGCGGGGCGGTCGATCTCCAGTACCACCGCCCACAGGTGGGCCTGCGCGTCGCTCATGGCGACGATGTAACGCACGCCTGCTGGCTGGGTGTGCGTACTCATTTCAGCGATTGATCAGCGGCTCGAGTTGATTCAATGGGATGGCGCCGGTGACGCGTTGCCCATCGGTCAGGAAGGTGGTGGGGGTGCCGGTGATGCGGTATTTCTGCCCGAACGCCAGGTTGCGTTCCAGCGCCGAGGTGTCACAGCCGTTGGCCGCCGCGGCGGGCGTGACGTTGCGCAGCATCCAGTCGGCCCAGGCCTTGGCGCGGTCGCGCGCGCACCAGATGGCGCGCGACTTCTGCTCCGAGTCCTTGCCCAGCACCGGGTAGAGAAAGGTATAGACGGTGATGTTGTCGAGCTTGAGCAGGTCGCGCTCGAAGCGCTTGCAAAAGCCACAATTCGGGTCGGCAAAGACGGCGATCCGGCGCTGGCCATTGCCGCGCACGGTGGTGAAGGCGTCCTGCAGCGGCAGCTCGCTGAAGGCGATGGCCGTGAGCTGCTGCAGCCGCTCCTCGGTCAGGTTGGTGCGCGCGCGCGTGTCGATGAGCACCCCCTGAATCAGGTAGTTGCCTTCGGCGTCGGTGTAGAGCAGTTCGCTGCCGCCGATGCGCACCTCGAACAGCCCGCGCATCGGGGTGGAGCGTACTTCCTCGATCGGGGGCAGGTTGGGCAGCCGCTCGGCCAGGTTTTTGCGGATGAGCGCTTCGTTGGCGTGCGCCACGGTCAGTGCACTGAGCGCCAGCAAGCCGGCGGCGGCGCGCAACAGCTGACCGCGCACCTGCCCGCCGCGCGGCGCGCACTGTGAGGCGGCAGACGGGTAGAACGACAACAGCGTGCGCGGGCGGGTCGCTGGGCCGAGAGGGGCGGAAGTGGGCAAGGCGATGGTCATGGGGGTGTGGCAGAGGTCAAGGGAAACGAGTCATAGCGCAGGATGGCGCGGTCCGTCGCCGCTGGCATCCTCGGCGCCGCTTGGAGGCCATCAGGCGAGCGGGGCCCGGGATGGCAGAAGCGGCGCGCCGAAGTGGCCGCTCGGGTCACGCCTCAACGGTCTTCAACGGGCCGAACGGCTGCAGGCCCGAAGCTTGTTGGATAAACCAGGCCTTCAGCGGTTCCAGCCGGTCGACGGCGCGCAGGCCCCAGCCGCGCACGGTGGCCACGCGCGCATCGGGTTCGGCGAACAGCGCGTGCAGGGCGTCAGTGGCCGCCAGCATCGCCGCCACGGGGGCCGCGCGCGCGCGTTCGTAGCGCCGCAGCAGACGCAAGTCGCCCAAGGGGCGCCAGTACTCGCGTTCGCGCAGCACACGGGCCAGTTCGGCTACGTCACCCAGGCCGACGTTGAGGCCCTGCCCGGCCAGTGGGTGCATGGCGTGCGCCGCGTCCCCGGCCAGCGCCACGCCCGGGCGCACCCAGGGGCGCGCCAGTGCACGTTCCAGCGGCCAACCTGCGGGCTGCCCTTCGGAGTGCATCGTCCCCAGTGCGTCACCGCAGGCGGTCTGCACCGCTGCCGCAAAGGCCGCCGCGTCCAGCCCCAGCAGGGTAGCGGCGCGTGCGTGCGGAACCGACCACACCAGCGCGACGAGCCGGCCCTCGGGGCCGTCCATTGGCAGCAGCGCCAGGATGCTGTCGCCGCAAAACCATTGCCGGGCTACGCCACCGTGGGGGCGCTCGGTGCGCAGGCGCGCTGCCACGGCGGTGTGGGGATAAGGCTGGCGTTCGTAGGCAAAGCCTTCGGCCACTCGGGTGGCGCTGTGCCGTCCCTCGCAGATGACGGTCAGCGCTGCCGGTGGGCGGGGCTGCTGCGCGGCGTCCAGCCGCTCGACGCCGGCTTGGAAGCCAAGGGCCTGATCAAGCATGGCCTCCAGCGCCGGGACGTCGACGATCCAGGCCAGCGCCTCGCCGTCGTTGGCGTCAAAGCGCAGGCTGGCCCCGGCTGCGGCGGCGTGCGCTGGCGCCACACCGCCGTTGCCCGCCGGGACGTCGGCTACCCATAGGCAGTGCACGGGGGTGGCCGCTGCCGGGTCGTTGGGCCACGCCCGCACGCTATCCAGCACCGCGCGCGAGGCGGCGTTGAGGGCGTAGGCGCGAATGTCGGGCGGCACGGCGGCTGCGGGGGAGCGCTCCACGAGCGCCACCCGCAGGCGCTCGCGCGCCAGCAGCAGGGCGAGCGTGCGGCCCACGATGCCGCCACCCAAGATGGCCACGTCGTAATGAAAGATCATAGCAGCCATTGTAGGCGCGGCTGGCGCGCGGGGCTGGCGTGTCGGAATCCCGGGTCATGAGTGGACGAGGCGCTGCCGCTGCAAGAGATTTGGGATTTACCCGGTGAAGTCGTGTGCGGGCGTGCGGCTGCGCTCGGTGGAGCTGCTCGAAACCGGGCTGGAGTGGGACCGCACGTGGATGGTGGTGGATGAAGACGGCGAATTTGTGTCCCAGCGCGAGTTGCCGCGCATGGCCCTGATTCGCCCGCGCCTGCGGCTGGGCCGACTGGAGCTGTCGGCGCCGGGCATGCTGACGCTGCATCTGGCGCTGGATGCGGCCGAGGCGCGCTGCCGGGTGCGCGCGTGGGACGACGTGGTCGATGCCTACGACATGGGCGAGTTGGCCGCGCAGTGGGTAAACGATTTTCTGCAGCCACCGACCGGGGTGGGGCCGCTGCGGCTGGCGCGCTTCGACCCCGACCAGCGGCGTCTGTCGCCGCTGCATTGGACCGGCGGGATCGAGGCGTGCACCACCTTCAGCGATGGCTTTGCACTGCTGGTGCTCAGCCGCGCGGTGCTCGACGAGCTCAATTGCCGCTTGGTGCTACAGGGCGCAGCCCCCGCGGGGGTGGAGCGCTTTCGGCCCAACCTGGTGGTGGGTGGTGTGCCGGCCCACGCCGAAGATGGCTGGCAGCGTCTGGAATGGCACGCCGAAGGGGTGCCTGCGCAGGCACCGGCGGCGCACTTGGACCTGGTCAAGCCCTGCTCGCGCTGCCGCATTCCCGACGTCGATCCGCAGCGCGGCGTGCCCGACGATGTTGTCACTGCCGTGCTGCGCACGTGCCGGCATCACGAGCGTCTGCGCGGTGCCGCGACGTTTGGCACGAACGCCATCGTGCGGGCGGGCGTGGGCCAGATGCTGCATGAGGGTATGCGCGGTCTAGCCTGGCCACACCGGTAGAATCGGGGGCTCTGTAACGTTTGCCACCCACGTTTGCCCCCCCGCGGCGGGGGTGCTTCGCTGGCGGTGCGACGGCAGCGGCGATTGCGCCGTGCCGGTTCTGCCTTGTGGTGGCGATACCCACGGCACGGTTTCCCCCATGAGTCTCAAATGCGGCATCGTCGGCTTGCCCAATGTCGGCAAGTCCACCCTGTTCAACGCGCTGACCAAAGCGGGCATCGCGGCCGAGAACTACCCCTTCTGCACCATCGAGCCCAACGTGGGGGTGGTGGCAGTGCCCGATGCGCGCCTGCAGCAGCTCGCCGCCCTCGTGCGGCCGCAGCGCGTCGTGCCCGCCATCGTCGAGTTCGTGGACATCGCGGGCCTGGTGGCGGGAGCCAGTCAGGGTGAGGGCCTGGGCAATCAGTTCCTGGCCCATATCCGCGAGACGGATGCCATCATCAACGTGGTGCGCTGCTTCGACGATCCCAACATTGTCCACGTGGCAGGCAAGGTGGACCCGGTAGCTGACATCGAGGTCATCCAGACCGAGTTGTGTCTGGCCGACCTGGGCACGGTGGACAAGGCGCTGCAGCGCTACCAGAAGGCGGCCAAGAGCGGCAACGACAAGGAAGCCGCTAGGATGGTGGCGCTGTTGGGGCGCGTGCGTGCGGTGCTCGATGAGGGGCACCCGGTGCGTGTGATGACGCTGACGGACGAGGAGCGCGCGCTGCTCAAGCCGCTGTGCCTGATCACCGCCAAGCCGGCCATGTTCGTGGGCAACGTGGCCGAGGACGGCTTTCAGAACAATCCGCTGCTGGATGCGCTGCACGCCTATGCTGCGCGCCAGGGAGCGCCGGTGGTGGCGATCTGCGCCAAGATCGAAGCCGAGCTAGCGGACATGGACGAGGCCGACAAGGCTGAGTTTCTGCGCGAGCTAGGGCTGGAGGAACCCGGCCTGAACCGGCTGATTCGCGCCGCCTACCAGCTGCTGGGTCTGCAGACCTACTTCACCGCCGGCGAAAAGGAAGTGCGTGCCTGGACCATCCCAGTTGGGGCCACCGCACCGCAGGCTGCCGGTGTCATCCACAGCGACTTCGAGCGCGGCTTCATCCGCGCGCAGACCATCGCGTTCGACGACTTCATCCGCTACGGCGGCGAGCAGGGCGCCAAGGAGGCCGGAAAGCTGCGCGCCGAGGGCAAGGACTACGTGGTGCAGGACGGCGACGTGATGAACTTCTTGTTCAACGTCTGACGCCGCCCCCTGCGGGCGGATGCGCCCCGGCCCACTCCTGGGGCGCTGTCCATCTGGGAGAGCGTCATCGACAGCTGCTTAATGAGCCGATCCTGATGAGGCAACGGTCCACATGGAGAAGGCCGTCCGTCGCCGCGCTACGCGAGTTTGGCGTACTGCCGGCAATACGGCGGCAGGGGGTGCAACGGCGGACACTCGGGTGTGCGCTGGCCGCGCCAGCGGCGGTGGCCCTCTGCTGGGGGCGCGGGACATAAACCCAGGCCGACAGGCGCCAGGCGGTGCCGCTATCATGA
>Ga0209721_1000166_pt1 | contig 66190 bp, 51 predicted proteins | sample TshhotsprinmetaG_FD_184139 | JGI IMG/M metagenome (GOLD analysis project Ga0209721, IMG submission 184139) | Hot spring microbial communities from South Africa to study Microbial Dark Matter (Phase II) - Tshipise hot spring metaG (SPAdes)... | ecosystem: Environmental > Aquatic > Thermal springs...
AGTCTGCCGAACCTGCAGCCGAGACGGTCGAGGTTACAGCGGAAGCGGAACCCGCCGCCGAACCCGCTGCCGAGGAGTCTGCCGAACCTGCAGCCGAGACGGTCGAGGTTACAGCGGAAGCGGAACCCGCCGCCGAACCCGCTGCCGAGGAGTCGGCTGAACCCGCTGCCGAGGAGTCGGCTGAACCCGCTGCCGAGACGGTCGCGGCTACAGCGGAAGCGGAACCCGCCGCCGAACCCGCTGCCGAGGAGTCTGCCGAACCCGCTGCCGAGACGGTCGAGGCTACAGCGGAAGCCGCCACCGAACCCGCCGATACCACCGAGATGTCTAAGGAATTCTATCAACAGGAGAATGGCATCTGATAATGGTGACTGAGATCAGACAGACATACTGCTAATCTGGCTACCTCAATCACGAGAGTAACGCTAGGAGTATGATGGCGCAGGCTGCGACAGAAGGGACGCTTGCGCCATCTCCATTCAAAATGAATGAAGCAAGATCAATTGTGTGGCAGGATCAGCAGGGATGGCGTTGGCCGTCTCACAAGACTACTTTTGCGAAAATCTTGAAAACAGACACCGCTAAGACACCTGTCACCGCCCCATCGCATAGAACTCATCATTGGGACGCAGCGCGCTCATGTTGGCTAACCGGTTGCTCATAGCGAAAAAGGCCGCAATCGCGCCGATCTCCCAGATGTCGTCCTGATTGAGGCCGTGCTCGTAGAGTGGTTGCCAGTCATCTTCGGTGATCCGCGCCGAGTCGACGGCCACTTTCAACGCATAGTCAAGGATCGCGCGCTGACGCGGCGTAATCTCGGCGCGCCGATAATTAGTGGCTACCTGTTCGGACAGGCGCGGATTCTTGCTGCGAATGCGTAGAATGGCGCCGTGAGCGATAACGCAGTACAGGCAATCATTCGCTGCCGAAGTTGCCACTACGATCATCTCCTTCTCGGCTTTGGTTAGGTTCGAAGGTTGTTCCATCAGCGCATCGTGATAGGCAAAGAAGGCGCGAAACTCGTCAGGACGGTGAGCAAGGGCCAGGAAGACGTTCGGAATGAAACCACTCTTTTCAGCAACCTTCTCGATCCGTTCACGGATGTCGGACGGCAGGTCTGCGATCCGGTCAACGACCGGAAACCGGCTAATGGGTCGCTCCGGTTCGCTCATAGCGTGTCTCCTTCGATAGCATACAATTGCTCACAAGGAATCGTTGCACTTTAAGCCATATAACCAGCATCTGTTCGCAGGACAGCCTGGTCGGCTAAACAGACTCTGCGCAGCCGACCAGGCAGACGGACAAAGATAGGACAGGAGGCAAAGATGGTTGCCTTGACCTTATTCGACGAAGGACGCCCCTCTGTGCGCCTTGTTGGTTCCTACTTTCGACTTACCCCTCCCATTGCTCGAGCCGTTGCTTGACTGTAGCCAGGAACCGATCGGCGGTCGCGCCATCGGCAATACGGTGATCAAAGGTAAATGAAAGATAGCAGAGCGGACGAATCGCAATTGCGTCCAGTCCATTCTGTGTCACTACCACCGGTCGCTTCACAACGGCGCCGATGCCGAGAATGCCGGCTTGCGGCTGATTGATAATCGGCGTCGCAAACAGGCTACCTGTTACGCCATGGTTGGTGATTGTGAAGGTGCCACCGTGTGTCTCTTCAGGACGTAACCGTTTGGCACGCGCGCGCTCGGCCAGATCGTTGACGGCGCGGGCCAGACCCAGCAGATTCTTTTCATCGGCATCGGGGATGACCGGCACCAGCAAGCCTTCGTTGAGCGCAACAGCAATGCCGATATTGATCCGGCGATGAATGATGATCCCCTGGTCGGTGAAGCTGCCATTGAAAACCGGCACTGCTTGCAGCCCGGCTACTGTAGCCACGATGAAATATGGCGTTAGTGTTAGCCGCACCCCTTGCCGGTTGAATGCCTCTTGCTGTGCTGCGCGGTGAGCCAGCACTCGACTCAGATCGACTTCCATCACCGTCGTAACGTGCGGCGCTGTGCGCACCGAACGGGCCATGTGTTCGGCGATACTGCGCCGCATTGGGGTCAACGGCACTAGCTCAGCATCGGCGGGAATCTCGACCGGCGCAACTGCCGGGGTGGGCGCTGGCGCGGCTGCCGGCGCAACTGCCGGGGTGGGCGCTGGCGCGGCTGCCGGCGCAACTGCCGGGGTGGGCGCTGGCGTGGCTGCCGGCGCAACTGCCGGGGTGGGCGCTGGCGCGGCTGCCGGCACCGGGGTTGAAGGCTGGCGCTCCCGTTCGGCGAGAAAGCGGAGCACATCTTGTTTCGTGATCCGTCCACCCTGGCCGCTGCCACGGATCTGGGCCGGATCGAGATTGTGTTCGGCGAGCAGACGAGCAACTACTGGCGAGAGGTAGGTGTTGCGGCCATCAGCAGGCGGCGGCGCAGACACAACCGCCGTGACCGTAGCCGCTGCCGACGCGGTTACGGTCGCCGCTACCGGACTGGCCGCCGGAGCCGGCGCTGCAACGGTTGAACCGGCTGGAGTCAGCCGGGCAATCACCGTGCCCACGCGCACCGTTTCGCCTTCAGGCACCAGAATTTCGTGGAGGATACCGGCTTCAGGGGCCGGCACCTCGGTATCGACCTTATCAGTTACGACTTCCAGCAACGGCTCGTACTTTGCTACCGGATCGCCTGGCTGTTTCAACCAGCGACCCACTGTGCCTTCAGTCACACTCTCGCCAAGTTGGGGCATTTTGATGTCGATCATGGAATTCACCCCTATCAGCCCTCAATATGCCGCCAACCGCCGCATCGCGACAGCAATCGAAGCTGGCGACGGCATAAACGCAGCTTCCAGTGAATGGGCAAACGGCATTGCCGGAACATCAGGCCCACCGATCCGCATCACCGGCCCATCGAGATACTCAAAAGCGTGCTCGGCGATTAGCGCCGCCACTTCGCCGCCAAACCCGCCAAACAGGTTGTCTTCGTGGACGATTAGCGCTTTACCGGTGCGGCGGACACTCGCCAGGATCGTGTCGGTGTCGAGTGGGCGCAGTGTGCGCAGATCGATGACCTCAACACTTACTCCTTCGGCAGCCAGGGTTTGCGCCGCTTCAAGGCAGTAGTGCAGCATCAGGCCATAAGCAAAGACCGAAAGGTCTTCGCCGGGGCGCTTGATGTCAGCCGGCCCAATCGGGACCCGGTAATCCTCTTCTGGCACAAAGCCCTTGATCAGGCGATAGGTCTTTTTGTGTTCGAGAAAGAGTACCGGATTGGGGTCTTCGATCGCGCTCTTCAGCAAACCCTTGGCATCGTAAGGGGTTGATGGCGTGACGACCTTCAAACCGGGAACATGAGCGAAAAAGGCTTCGACGCTCTGGCTATGGTAGAGCGCGCCGTGAATACCACCACCATAGGGCGCGCGAATCACCAGTGGCACTTCCCAATCACCGTTAGAACGGTAATGGATGCGAGCCGCCTCTTGCACAATTTGATTGAATGCCGGAGCAATGAAATCGGCGAATTGAATCTCAGCAACGGGCAGCGTATCGTTCATCGCTGCGCCGATGCAGGCACCCACTATCACACTCTCGGCCAGGGGCGAATCGATCACTCGCATCGGCCCATACTTGTCGTACAGACCCTCAGTGACGCGAAAGACCCCACCGCGCTTACCAACATCTTCACCAAAAATAAACACGCGCGAATCGGCAGCCATCATCTCGTCGAGACCTTGCCGGATTGCTTCGAGGAGATTCATCTCAGGCATTGTTTCCTCCCTGGAGGTTGATGACATAGAACGGCCCGGTTGCGGTAACCGGAAATCTACCGGCACATCGACCACAAAGGCCAGACAAGCTCACCCAACGGCATACAGGCAGCCTGGCATAGTCTCTGCATACCTTTGCATCTTGTCTTAACGCCGCGGACGCGGTGGCGCGTAGACATGGTCGTAGAGCGTTTCCGGTTCTGGCATTGGCGCGCGTTCAGCCTCTTCGGTAGCCTGGTCAACAATTGCCGCCACCTCGGCGCGCATTGCTTGCTCTTCGGCTTCACTGAGAATGCCGTGCTCGCGCAACTGAGCAACAAAACGCACAATCGGATCCTGGTGGCGCACCAGCGTAATCTCGTGCGGCGGTCGATAGGTGCGGTCGTTGTCGTCACTGGAATGAGCAGTCATGCGCACTACCCGCGCTTCGATCAGGGTTGGGCCGTCGCCTCGCCGGGCGCGCTCGACAGCGCGACGGGTGACTTCATAGACAGCCAGTACATCGGTGCCATCAACACTGATGCCGGGAATGCCGTAAGCTACGCCGCGGTCGGCTACGCTGGCTACGGCCATCTGTTGGCGCTGATGAACACTGATAGCATATTCGTTGTTCTCGCACTGAAAAATGACCGGCAGCCGATGCACGGCTGCCAGATTGAGGGCTTCGTGAAAATCGCCCTGGCTGGTGGTTCCCTCGCCAAACGATACCCACGCTACCGCATCGCCGCCTTTAATCTTTTCGGCCAGCCCGATCCCCGCCGCGTGGGCAATCTGTGTGCCAACGGGCGACGACTGGGTGACAATCTTCAACCGCCGACAGCCATAATGAGCCGGCATCTGCCGTCCACCTGAACTGGGATCGGTCGCGCGAGCAAAGAGACCGAGCATGACCTCGGTTGGGGTCATACCCATAACCAATACCATTGCCAGACCGCGGTAGTACGGCAAAATAAAATCTTTGCCGCGACTCAGCGCAAAGGCTGCCCCGACCTGCGCCGCTTCATGCCCCTGGCAACTGATCACAAACGGCGCTTTCCCGGCCCGGTTCAACACCCACATCCGCTCATCGAGCGCGCGCGCTAACATCATGTACCGCAGCATGTCACGCAGGGTGTGCGCTGGCAGGTCATGTCCAAATCCCGGACTGGCGCTAATTTCATTGATCGAGACGGTCATCAGTCATACCTCCCTCTTGTGTAGATGCGCCAATACCCATGCCCCGCCACGGTTCGCCGTAGCGGGGCGCGACAACGCAGAAACGCGATCACAGCGCTTACGTTCCGTCCCCATCGACGGCGATCGTGAGATCGGGTAACCATGAATAGTATAGCCGAAAATTGGGTTGCAGGTTGAGGAATGCGCGCCCGTTTCACACCCAGCAGTCGCCACTCTCACCGACTAACAACAAACGGACACCTTATCTCTATCGCGGCGTCAGACCAAACCCGATGAGGCGCGTGTTACAGAGCGTCTTGCCGTCCATACGGCGCAATGGTTGCTATTCTCGCACTAACAACGCCACCGGCCAGCGACGCAACATCTCGGCCAGCGCCAGACCTGGGCCATTTGCATGGTTCGTGACAGTCAGGCTTTCATCGGTGAAGAGATTGCGGTAGCACACCCCTGGCGTCGCCTCTGGGATCGGCAGCCATGTTTCACCCCAAAGCTCACCGATCGGCGGCTGTTGTCTGCCACCGCTGAGTCGCGCAGTCAACCTTGGCGTCACCGTTATCGCTTCACCACCATCGGCGTGACGGCGGGCAAAGGCGATCACGTGATTGGCAGCCAGACCAGCAGCAGACAAAGGTATATACGCGCCGGAGCAGAAGAGGTTAGGCCGGTTTCGGCGCAATTCAAGCGCCATAGCGATGATGTAGAGCTTGATCCGACCATCGGCAGCAGTCTCCAGCAACTCTTCGGCCAGAACTGCTGCGCCACGCGCCGCGCGTTGGGCGCGTAGTTCAGACAGCAATGCGATCCGGCGCTGAAAATCGACTGGCCGCCGGTTGTCTGGATCAACCAGACTAAAATCCCATAACTCGCAGCCCTGATAGAGATCGGGAACGCCGGGGGTGGTCAGGCGCACCAGCGTTTGGGTCAGGCTGTTGAAACGACCAAAAAAGGCGACCCGATTGGCAAATGCATCCAGACTTTCGAGAAACCGGCGCGAGCGGCGCGGATCGAGGATACCGGTCACAAACCGCTGAATGGCAGCATCATACTCAGCATTCGGATTAATCCAGCTCGTATTGACTTTCGCTTCACGGGTTGCCTTTTCCATGTAAGCGGCGATTCGCGCAGTGAAATCCGGCAGATGCTCCATTCCTTCCCATGTTCCAATCAGCGTCTGATACAGCAAATACTCATCGTTACGACTCGGCGCCATGCCACTCTCGATCCGGCTACGTTTAGCCGCATTGAGCCGACTCCAACGCAAAACATGCTTGCGCCATTCGTCGGGTAGCTCGCTCAACACGCTGATCCGAGCCCGCACATCCTCACTACGCTTGGTGTCGTGGGTCGAAGTCGTGACCATGCTGTGCGGCCAGCGCTGTTTACGCTCTTGCGCCGCCTGATGCAGCTCGGCCACGTCGCAACCAAAGAGTTCAGGATGTCCACCCACCTCATTAAGGGCTACCAGGCGGTTATAGACGTAGAATGCCGTATCTTCTACGCCTTTCGCCATCACCGGGCCGCTCAACTGTTGAAACTTCATCACAAATCGCACCACATCATCGCGCACCTCAGGGGCAAAGTGATCGAGATTGCGCAAGAGCAGCGTATCTTCGAGAAAGTCAAAGATTTGGGCTGCTGTGCGCGGATTGCGCCGTTTCGCCTCGCGCGTGGCGTAGCGGATCGCCTGCTCATCACGTTCGCTGACAATCCCATCGGGACCAATGTAGGTACGGTAGACCGGCATCCCGGCAATGACTTCGCGAATGGCGAATGTGAGACTGTTGAGCGTAAAGTCACGGTAGCGGCGCGTGCGTTCTGCCAGCCGGTCGAGGAGATGGCTCAGCGTGTTGACCTCACTGGCCAGTGAGACCAGCATAATCTCTTTCTTTTTGCTGTTGACCAGATTGGCGAAGGTTGGCTGCGGCCCGGCAAACTGGCTGTAGAGACGGTTGAGCGCGCGCTGGCTGCTGCGGTCGATCAAGACGCCACCAATCTGGTTGAGAAAATCGTAGCCGGTTGTGCCGGCCACAGCCCAATCGGCAGGCAGTGACTCGCCGTGACTGAGGATCTTTTCAGCTACCACGTAGAGCGGCCACATCTGCTCGCCACGTTCGCCCAGCGCTAACCGTTGCCGGATTTGCGCATCGAGATCGGGCGGAACACTACCGCCAAATCGAACTGCTGCGGCATAGCGGAGATAACTCTCCTGGAGCTGGCGGAAATAAGCCACCGGATGCCACAAACCATCTGGATGATCGATCCGCACGCCAGTGGCAATACCCTCGGCCAGCAAGCGCAAGATCAGATCGTGAGTCGCCTGCAAAACTTCGGGAAGCTCAACCCGAATGGCCGCGAGTTCATTGATATCGAAGAAGCGGCGGTAGTTAATCTCTTCGGTCGCTACGCGCCAAAAAGCCAACCGATATGATTGGCGCGCGATCAACGCATCCATCAGATCAAAACTTTTCGGGTCAGCGGGATCACCGTTGTAATCAGCCAACGCATGCTCGATCATGCGACGCACCGGCGCACTGGCCGCCACCAGCGCTGCAATCCGGCGTTTAATTACCTCTTTCTCCCGGTTGCGCTCGATCACCCGTTCAGGAGCGGTCTCCTGGCGCGACGGCAGGTAGCCGATAGCAGTAATGATGCTCTGCAACTCAATGGCATCAGGGTGATCAGAGCCGAGTTCGGTCAACAGATCATCGAGGCGGTGCGCAAGAATGTCGGCATAACTGCGTGGATTGAGCGGGAAGCGATGATCCCAATAACCAATGCTAAAACCGCCATCGTCATCATAGTACAGGCGCAACTCACCTCGTTCGAGAATGACACCGTACTGATCACCCAGCACCGGCAATAACACTTTACCTTGCAATTCGGGCGGAACCGGATCCCAGTCAATATCGAAGTAGGGGGCATAGATTGAGCTTGGCCCATTTTCGAGCACATCGCGCCACCAGGTATTGCGCAGATCGCCGATCCCCATGTGGTTGGGCACCACATCGAGGATCAGGCCGAGTCGATGCGCGCGCAATACCTCGGCCAGGCGGGCAAAGGCTGCTTCTCCGCCCAATTCGGGATTGAGTTGAGAATGATCGGTAATATCGTAACCATGCCGGCTACCGGCGCGAGGGGTCAGGATCGGCGAGAAGTAGAGATCGCTGATCCCGAGATCGGCGAAGTAGGGAACCAGGGTGGCTACATCGGTGAAGGTCAGGTCGGCATTTAATTGCAACCGATAGGTTGCGCGAGGAATGCGAGGTTCAGGGTCAATCATGGCTCTCCTGCTGGCAGACGAAAGCGCAATTTCGCGCCGAGCGCGCGGAAGAGCCGCATCCAGGCATAGGCGTCGGCGAATCCCGCATCGGCTTCGGCTTTCATCTGCGGATAAACCGTCTGCAACAACTCGTAGTAGACGTTTTGGGCGTGCCAGACATCAACTTCAAACGGCAGATTGCGCGCTAAACCCACTGCTGCATCAAGCTGGGTTAGCAGCGCGCGATCCTCCGGCGTGAGATGAAAAGTTTGGCTAATGCGCCGAATGGTGCCGCTCAACGCATAACTCAGCCCGTCAGCATCGAGCGTTACCCCTGAACGCTGCGCTTCGCGCAAGAGACTGTTGATCCGGTCGAAATCGAGCGGCTCGTGTTCGAACAGGCGACGCAATTCGGTATTGATGGCAAATTCAGCAGCGATCTGAAACTCGCGCGGAACCGGCATACCCATACTAGCCAGGAACCGCATCAGTGGAGCATGATTCTCATAGATCTGACGGTACGCCGCTTCAGCATCGGCAAGACTGGAGGTAAGAATACGGTTGAGGATCTGGCGTTGCTCATCACCAAAGAGGAGTTTGAGCGAATACTGCTCCTGACCGAAGTTGCGGTCAACCATGCGAATAACACCGGGAATATCGGCGCGCAGGAAGAGTTCACTCAGCTCGTCGATCAATTTTTGATACGGTTGCTCACCTTGATATTCACGAACACCACCGGAAATATTGTGATCACCGAGATGCAGCACTCCGAAACTCAGCCGGGTTGATTCGCCGGTGATGTTCGACTGAATCCGAATTCGCCCCAACGCTAGCCGCGCTTTACCGGCCAGCAACAGATGATAATCCTCTCGATCAACCGTGTAGGCATAGATCTGCTCACGCTCGCCGACGCCGTTGAAGAGCGAGGTCATGGCGTAATGCGCGCCAACCTTGCGCAGATCAACCATCGCCGGACGAACGTGGCGCTCATATAGATCACGCCCATTACCCCGAATCGGTACATTGCTGCGCGCCTGCGCAAGCCGGTCGAGGAATTCACTCTCAAAATCGTCACCAAACAGATCATGCGCCAGTTGAATGGCTCGTCCGGCATACATCATCACCTGGATGGTCTCGATTCCACCCAGATCGTCAAAAAACCAGCCGCACGAGGTATACATCAGCATCAGATGGCGCTGCAACTCCATGAGCTTCAGCACCGCGATGCGTTGACCATCATCGAGGCGGCTGCGACCATGCCGCCCGATGAACGCAGCAACGTTTTCCGGTGAGCGATCAAGGATCACACTGATGTAGTCGTTGCGCGCCGCCCATGGATCAACCAGTAAACGGCGGGCATACCCTTCAAAGCGTGGGGCAATCGTATCGCGCAGCCAGTCAAGTGCCGCGCGCAAGGGTGCCCGCCAGGTCTGGTTCCAGCCGGGGTTACCGCCGGTGTTGCAGCCACAGTCCATTGACCAGCGCCCGACTCCGTGCGCGCAGCTCCACGAGGTGCGCTCGATAATCTGCACTTCGTGAGTTGGACGGTATCGCTGCAAATATGCTGCATAGTTCGTCAATCGGGCCAGGCCGGTCTCTTCGATGTAGTGCAAAGCATACGCCAGTGCCATATCGCCGTAACGATGATGATGACCGTAGGTTTCGCCATCGGTCGCAATATGGGCCAGTTGTGGCCAGGGACGCTGATCGTTAAAAATGCTGGCCAGGCGGTTGGCAAAACCGATGCCACTACTCAAGAGACGTTCAAACGCTACCGCTCGCGAGACCGGGCCATCGTAAAAGAAAACAGTGATCGATCTCCCACCCGGTAATTTCACCAGATACGGCTGAGTTGGATCAATCCGACCACCACTTACATCATGCCAGATCATTTCACCGATCTTGCGCGTGTGGCTGGCCTGAGTTGGCGCAAGAACAGTGAAGAGAATTCCGTGCTCAGCCATTATGTCGAGCGTTTCGAGATCGACCGCCGTTTCGGGTAGCCACATTCCTTCAGGTTTGCGACCGAAGCGATGGACGAAATCCTGGATACCCCAGATCACCTGCGTCTCTTTGTCGCGTCGCGCCGCCAGCGGCATAATGATATGGTTGTAACACTGCGCCATCGCCGAACCGGCGCCAAAATAGCGCTGGCTCTCCTGATCGGCGGTGAGAATGGCCTGATAGACCTGTGGCGCATGAGCAGCCAGCCAGGTCAACAGGGTGGGGCCAAAGTTAAAGCTGATCCGACTATAGTTATTGACAATGCGGACAATCTGATTCTTGCTGTCGAGGATGCGCGAGGCAGCATTCGCTTCGTAACATTCGGCAGTGATGCGTTCATTCCAGTCGTGATATGGATAAGCCGAGTCTTGTTGTTCAACTGCCTCCAGCCACGGATTTTCGCGCGGCGGTTGGTAAAAGTGGCCGTGAATACAGATCAGCCGCTCGGCCATAATGACAACTCCAATTACAGTTCAAGCCGGTCGCAAGCGACGCATAGGTCATCGCCAGAGCGTGCATCGTTATCTCGCGCCGCATGATGTTAACCTGGCTGGTCTACCGTCAGTAGCACGGCACTATGTCCGCCACACGTCAGACTGGCGCCGCGCACCATCGCCATTGGCGGATCAGCGCTATCCAGTTGTATCTGCCATGGCTTCTCAGGTAGCGTAACCTGAGCCGGATCGGCGCCAAAGTTGAGCACTAACCGAATTGCCGGCCATTCGACAATGATCGTTTTCCCCTGCACCCGTGTGCGCGGTCGTTGTCGCAACCCGGGCAATTCGCGCCGTAGCCGTAACAAATCCTGGTAGAAAGCCTGATGCGCCGCGTGCCGCCCCACCGCGCGCAACGAGTGATTGAGCTTCGAGCGCTGGAAAGTCGCCGGGTCTTGCGGGTCGGGCACCTCTTGACCGGGTTGGAGGAAGTAAGCAAATTCGCGCTTTCGCCCCTCGCGCACACCGGTAATCAATGCCGGATCGCTGTGATCGGTAAAGTACTGAAACGGCGCCGGCTCATTGTACTCTTCACCCATAAAGATCAACGGTGTATACGGACTGAGTAGCACGGTTGCGGCGGCCAGGCGCAATTGAGCCTCGATCAGCGTGGCACCCAGCCGATCACCAACTGCGCGGTTGCCAACCTGATCGTGATTTTGGGCGAAGACAACAAACTGCTCAACCGCCAGATCAGCCGGATCGCGGCCAAACCGGCGGCGGGCGTGGGGCGAATACTCCCCGGCGAAGACAAAACTTCGCTCAATCGCCGTCGCCATCTGTTCGATGCTGCCAAACCCTTCGTAATACCCATTGCGCTCACCGGTCAGCAACGAGTGCAGCGCGTGGTGAAAGTCATCCGACCAGATCCCGCTTAGGCCGTATCCACCCAATGCTTTCACACGGGCAAAGCGCGGGTCATTGAGCGGATGCTCGGCGAAGAGGTAAGCGGGTCGGCCCAAACGCACTGCCTGCTCTCGCACCCGGTCGGCCAGTTCTTCCAGGACATGGTACGGCGACGCGTCAAAAATCGCTTGGGTGGCATCGAGACGCAGTCCGTCGATGTGATATTCGCGCAACCATTCGAGGGCATTTTCGATGATTAGCCAGCGCACCAGGTCGCTCTCAGGACCATCGTAATTGATCGCTGCGCCCCAAGGCGTCCGATAGCGATCGGTAAACGCTGGCGGCGCGATCTCCCACAGATAGTTTCCTTCGGGGCCGAAATGGTTGTAGACGACATCGAGCAATACCGCCAGACCGTGGGCATGGGCTGCATCAACCAGGCGCTTCAACCCATTCACACCGCCATAAGCAGAATGTGGCGCATAGAGGTAGACTCCATCGTAACCCCAGTTGCGCGTGCCAGGAAAATGCGCTACCGGCATCAATTCGATAGCGGTAATGCCCAGCTCACAGAGCATGGGCAGATAGGGGATGATCGCTTCGAAAGTGCCTTGCGGGGTGAATGTGCCAACGTGCAGCTCGTAAATCACCAGATCAGAAAGAGGTATTCCACGCCAGGATGCATCACTCCAGTCAAAGCGATGATCGATGACGGCTGACGGGCCGTGAACACCGGCAGGCTGACAACGCGACGCCGGATCGGGTCGTTCGCGAGTGCCGTCAAGCCGATAACGATAGCGAGCGCCGGGAGGGGCAGTAGTCACCGCGTGCCAGCAACCGTAACCAATCGGCTTCATTGCTACCGCATGCGGCGTCGGATCGAGCACAATTAACTCGACTGTCATTGCTGCCGGCGCCCACAGGGTAAACTCTGTCATTCCATCTGTGCGATACACTGCGCCAGGTCGAGGAAGATTGAACATAAGCTTTTCAGGTTGGTAGGGAGGGCAAGACAGCGAGCCGGTTCCCCTGGGCTCCTCCCTATCCGCTATGCTTGAAGTACAATGCACCCAGTGGTGGCAATCGCAACCGCAATGAGAACGGACGGCCATGCAATGGCATCTCTTCGGCCATCACCCCACCAGCATTGCCTTGTCCGCTCCCCCAATAGTATTCCGAGTCGCTGTTGAGCAACTCGCGCCACCACCCGCCCGCCGGCACACCGATCCGGTAATCCTCCCGCACGACCGGCGTGGCATTCAGCACCACCAAAATCGTCTCACCATTCCGGCTCTTGCGCAGGAAGCTATACACGCTTGCATCGGCATCATTTGCATCTACCCACTCAAACCCGCGCGGGTCGCAATCGGAGTCGTGCAAGGCCGGTTCGTCACGATACAGTCGATTAAGATCGCCGATCAAACGCATTACTCCCTGATGCGATGGGAACATGAGCAAATGCCAGTCGAGACTGGTATCGTGCGACCATTCACGCCACTGACCAAACTCGCCTCCCATGAAGAGCAACTTCTTGCCGGGTTGCGCGAACATGTAACTGTAAAGCAGGCGCAGATTGGCAAACTTCTGCCAGACATCACCGGCCATCTTGTCGAGCAATGAACCTTTACCGTGTACCACTTCATCGTGGGAAAGCGGTAACACGTAGTTCTCGGTGAACATGTATAGACCGCGAAAGGTTAGCTCGTTGTGATGGAAGCGGCGATAGATGGGATCGCGGCGGAAATATTGCAACGTATCGTGCATCCAGCCCATATCCCACTTGAAACCGAACCCCAACCCGCCGACGTAAACCGGACGCGAGACCATTGGCCAGGCCGTGCTCTCTTCAGCGATAGTCTGCACATCGGGATAGTACTTATAGATCTGCGTATTCAACTCGCGCAAGAAGCTAATCGCCTCCAGATTCTCGTTACCGCCATACTGATTGGGGATCCACTCACCGGGCCGGCGCGAGTAGTCGAGGTAGAGCATGCTCGCCACCGCATCAACGCGCAGCCCATCGATATGGAACTTGTCGAGCCAGCAGAGCGCCGAGCTGATTAGGAAACTGCGCACTTCATTGCGACCGTAATTGTAGATGTAGCTTCCCCAATCGGGATGGTAGCCCTTGCGCGGATCAGCATGTTCATAGAGATGTGTGCCATCGAAATATGCCAGCCCATGACCGTCGGTCGGGAAGTGGCTCGGCACCCAATCGAGAATGACGCCGATGTTGTGCTGATGCAGATAATCAACGAAGTACATGAAATCTTGCGGCGTGCCGTAACGGCTGGTCGGCGCAAACATACCGGTTGATTGATAGCCCCAAGAACCATAGAAGGGGTGTTCGGTCACCGGCAGTAGCTCAACGTGGGTGAAGCCGCACTCTTTCACATGCTCAACCAGCTCGTGAGCCAGCTCGCGATAATTCAGGGGCCGGTTATCTTCCTCCGGCTTGCGTCGCCACGAACCGAGATGAACTTCATAAATTGAGATTGGCGCATCAACCCGATGACGCTGCCCCCGCTCGGCCATCCACTGCTGATCTGACCAGGTATATTCGCGATCCCACACAATGGCTGCCGTTTGCGGTGCGACTTCAAAGTAGCTGCCGAAGGGATCGGTCTTATCTTCACGATAGCCGTAGTAGCGCGAGGCGATATGAAACTTGTAGCGCATACCCTTGCCGACGTGGGGGATGAAACCCTCCCACACCCCGGAAAAACCGCGCTGACGCAACGGGTTGGCGCCGGCATCCCAGTTATTCCAGTCGCCGATCACAGCCACATATTCAGCATTTGGCGCCCAGACGGCAAAATAGGTACCGGGAACTCCTTCAATCGTCACCGGTTGCGCGCCAAATTTGTCGTATAGGCGATAGTGGGTGCCCTGATTGAAGAGATAAATATCATCTTCGCTCAAGATGCTGGTCATCATCGCTTTGGTTGCGGCTGAAGGCTCCTCTGTCACCGCCGTTGGCGTCTCGGTAGCAGGTGTAATCATCGGCGCAGTCGGCTCTTCGACCGCGGTCTCCTTCTTGCGCCGGGTACGGCGTGGTTTGTCGGTATCACTCATAGCGATTTCCTCTAAATAGGCGGCTGCGGCAACCACGCGCCACAGCGATGTCGATCACAACTGGCCCTAAGCACGGCGGCCATGTCAGCGAGCATGCCTGTCTGACCTCGATCATTTGCCCGCTTCCGAATCGAGCTGGCGCAAAATACCATTGATCGGTATCGGCAACCAGTCGGGACGATTATTCATCTCGTAGTTTAGCTCATATACCGCCTTCTCGATGAAAAATGTTTCGAGCAACGACTCGAGATCGGCGCGATTGACCGGCACAAATGGTTCATTGCGCGCCGTGTTCAGATAGCCGTGCAGGAATGAAACACTGACCCAGAAGTTCCAAAAGTCGGCCCACTGCCGGAGACGTTCGAATTCATCGGAACTGCTGGCGGTATTATCACGAGTAAAGAGCGCAGCATAGGCCGCATACTGATATGAGCGTAACATGCCGGCCACATCGCGCAACGGTGAACGTTTGATCCGTCGTTCGCTGATCGGGCGTAACGGTTCGCCCTCGAAGTCAATGATCATGTAGTCTTTGCCGGTGAAGAGCACCTGCTCAAGGTGGTAGTCGCCGTGAATGCGGATGCGCACCGTCTCAATTTTATCGCCGGTAATACGGCGTAGCCGATCCAGCAATGTCGTCTCGCTCTGAGCTACCCTTTCCGCGAGCGGACGCACTGTCGCAGGCAGCGAAGGCAACAACTTCCGTAAATCCTGCATGGTCTGCCCGATCAGGCTGCGAATGCTCTGGTAAATCGAGCGCTGATACAGCGTCGAGAAGGGTTCTGGCGCCAGCGCCGGCCCACTACCCTTCGCCAGGGCTTGATGCATCTCAGCAGTGCGCTGGCCAAGCAAACGCGCCGCTTCAAGGTAGCCACCGATCAACTCTTCGGCCAGCGCCAGCGGCGGCTGATCAACAGCATCCAATAGCTCGCGAATGCTACCATTCGCCTGCGGCGGAGTCAGGTCAACCCGCGTCAACACCGTATCGTAATACCGGCGCGCCACATCCAGCGCATAATCGAACGCATCACCCTCATTCTGAACATACCCCTGCACAATTGCCAGCGTCAACGGCTCTTCCTTGCCCCGAGCGTATTCCAGATACCCGGCTACCGGCGGAGTATGGGGAAAACCAACCTCTTCCGTCAAGTACCGTCCCAACTCGAGATCGGGGTTGCGGCCCGCATCGATCTTGCGGAACAGCTTCATAATCAATCGACTGCCGAAATTGATTGACGAGTTGCTCTGTTCGCCGCGCATCAAACTCGGCTCAAGTCCATCGCTACCGCCGAGTAGCCGGCGCAAAGCGCGCGTGGTGCCGCCGAGCAATTCGCCGCCAGCTTCACCACGCAGCCGCCGGCGACCGATAATCATTTCGAGCAAGACCGATGCAAATCGACGTTCTCCGATCGGATCGTAGAGAATGCCCGCTTCAGGCCGGCGACCGACCCGCAGACGGGCAATGACTACATGACGCTGATCGGCCAGAATCTGATCGGCCCGTTCACCCTCAGCATACGCCATTGGGAGCAGATACGTTTCTGGACTGCCTTCGACATACTGCACATTGAGCAGCGTCAGGTATGCCGGCCCACCCCCGTAATCGAGACGGGCAAAATCGCCGATTGTGACCTGCTTGATCTTGCGCGTCTTGGCGCCAAACCAGCGTCGGTAGCGTAGATATTCGGGCAACACTCGTTCGAGGCGAGCCTGGCGTCCATCGTAAAAGATGGCATCCCACTCGATGGCATCAACCGGAATCTCCTCGAGTTCAGCGCCGGGTTGCGGCAACAATACACGCACCCCTTCCACCCGCTGTGGCACCAGCGTAAACCAGTAGAAACTGTGTGGCCCCAGAGTCAGGAAATAGGGATGATCACCGATGGGCGGAAACTCAACCTGACCAAACAACTCAACCGGCATCAGACCGCGGTAAGGAGAGAGATCTAATTCAACACCCTGCACAAACCGCGAGAGATTGAAGACGGCGAGCAGAATCTGATCTTCGGTCTTGCGCAAGAAACAGAGCACCTTACGGTTTTCAGGGTAGAGAAACTCGAGCGTGCCACGACCAAATGCTGTATAGCGCTTGCGCAAGGCAATCAGGCGCTTCGTCCACCAAAGCAGCGAATGCTGATTGGCGCTCTGCGTCTCAACGTTCACCGTCTCGTAGTGGTATTCGGGATCGGTAATCACCGGTAGATAGAGCTGCTGCGGATTAGCCCGCGAAAAACCGGCGTTGCGGTCACCGCTCCACTGCATCGGTGTGCGCACGCCATTGCGGTCGCCGAGATAGATATTGTCACCCATGCCGATCTCGTCGCCATAATAGATGACCGGCGTGCCCGGCAACGAAAAGAGCAGGCCGTTCATCAGCTCGATCTTGCGTCGGTGATTACCGAGCAAGGGCGCGAGGCGACGGCGAATGCCAAGGTTGATGCGGGCTTGCGGATCGCGAGCGTACACCCGGTACATATAATCCCGCTCTTCATCGGTCACCATCTCGAGCGTCAGCTCGTCATGATTGCGTAAAAAGATCGCCCACTGACAGTTATCGGGAATGGGAGGGGTTTGGCGCATAATATCGATGATCGGATAGCGATCTTCCAGATGCACCGACATGAAGAGGCGCGGCATCACCGGAAAGTGGAAGGCCATGTGACATTCGTCACCATCACCAAAGTAGGCTACGGCGTCTTCCGGCCACTGATTGGCCTCGGCAAGAAACATCCGACCATGATACTTCTCATCCATATGCCGGCGCAAGCGTTTGAGAAAAGCATGGGTTTCGGGCAGATTCTCGCAATTGGTACCCTCAGCTTCGTAGAGATACGGAATGGCGTCTAATCGCATGCCATCAACACCAAGGTCAAGCCAGAATTCCATTGCCTTGAACACTGCCCGCTGCACGGCAGGATTCTCAAAGTTGAGATCAGGCTGATGGCTGTAGAAACGATGCCAGTAATAGGCTTGCGCCACCGGATCCCACGTCCAGTTACTGGTCTCAAAATCTTTGAAGATGATGCGAGCATCTTTATAGCGGTCAGGCGTATCCGACCAGACGTAAAAATTGCGCGCTGATGAGCCAGGTTTGGCGCGCCGGGCACGCTGAAACCATGGATGCTGATCGGATGTATGATTACAAACCAGCTCGGTGATCACGCGCAAGCCGCGCCGATGCGCTTCCCGAATGAAGACTTTGAAATCGGTCAGTGTGCCGTAGTTCGGGTGAATGTTGGTGTAGTCAGCAATGTCGTAGCCATCATCCCGCAGCGGCGAGGGATAGAAGGGAAGCAGCCAGATCGCCGTTACTCCCAGATCCTGCAAATAATCAAGCTTGCTGGTCAAACCGGGAAAATCCCCTATCCCGTCACCATTGCTATCACAGAAGGCTCGCACGTGCAGCTCGTAGATGACCGCATCTTTGTACCAGAGCGGATCATCGGCCAGAATCGTCGGCGACTTGGCCGGGCGGGTACGGATCATGGCGCTTCCTCATCGTTCGTTTCAGTCGATCACCAGAGGCGACGTTGTCGGCAAGACTGAGTGGCTGCCAGATACTGCGATCCCGGCAACACCGCCCCTTTTGCTCCACAGCCTCTTTGCGCAATCATTACGCGAAATACTCAAATCCGCGCTCGTCACGCCGCAGGCGACGAATGCAAAAGATGTGAACCGGCGCCTGCGGGTGAAGTTCGACATAATTAAACTCTCCCGACCAGGTATAGCGGGCATCGGTCAACAGATCATGGGCCTGGTAGACACCATTGAGTTGCCAATCTGCTACCGGCACCTGAACCCAACCGCTATGTGACCGATCGGGATCGAGATTCACCACCACCAGGATAATATCCTGCCCATCAAGCGAAGTTTTGCTATAGGCCAGCAACCACTCGTGCTCGCGGAAATCGATATCAACCCGATGGAAACGCAGAGTATCGTTGCGATGCAGCGCTGGATGCGCGCGCCGGATGCGGTTAAGTTGGGCAATAAAGTTGCGCAGACTATGCGGCGCGTCGAGGTTCCAGCACCGAATCTCGTATTTCTCGTTGTCGATATATTCTTCTCGCCCCGGCACCGGCGTATGTTCCATCAACTCGTAAGCCGGCCCGTACATTCCCCAGCTTGCCGTCAGCGTCGCTGCCATAGCGGCTCGCGTAATAAAGACCGAACGCTGCCCGCCGTAAAACTGCGGAGTAAGAATGTCTGGTGTATTGGGCCAGAAGTTAGGAATAAAGAGATCACTCACCGGCGGCGTGGTTAGCTCGCGCAGATATTGCGTCAGCTCATGCTTTGTCGTGCGCCACGTGTAGTAGGTGTAGCTCTGAGTGAAGCCGATCTTGGCCAGATGATACATCACCTTTGGCCGAGTAAAAGCTTCAGAGAGAAAGATCAGATCAGGATACGTCGCTTTCAGCGAATTAAGGCACCAATCCCAAAACCGAAAGCTCTTGGTATGGGGATTATCGACCCGAAATACACGCACTCCCTGCTCAATCCAGAACAAGAAGATCTGGCGCAATTCACGCCATAACCCCTGCCAATCCTCCGACTCAAAGTCGAATGGATAGATATCCTGATACTTCTTCGGCGGATTTTCGGCATACTGGATCGTCCCATCTGGACGCGCACGAAACCATTGCGGATGCTCGCGCACATACGGATGATCGGGCGAGCATTGGAACGCAATATCAAGCGCAACCTCGATCCCATAGTTCCGCGCTTCGGCAACCAGCGCGCGAAAATCGTCGAGCGTGCCCAGTTCGGGATGAATGCTCATGTGGCCGCCATCGGCATTGCCAATGGCCCAGGGGCTACCAGGATCATTCGGGCCGGCAGTCAGACTGTTGTTTTTCCCTTTGCGGAATGTATAGCCGATAGGATGGATCGGCGGCAGGTAGAGAATATCAAATCCCAGTTCGGCCACATATGGCAACCGCTTTATCACATCACGGAAAGTGCCGTGGCGTCCCGGCTCATCGGCGGTCGAACGGGGAAAGAGTTCGTACCATGCCGAAAAGCGCGCTCGCTCACGCTCGACCGTCACCGGGTAGATCTCAGATTCGGTCGCAAAACGGCGTGGCAAATGAGCTACCATCAGCGTGTAAATTTCGCTGGCGAAGGCCGTATCAACATCGCCGGCGATCAAAGCGGCCTCAGCCACGTGCAACACCGCCGCATCCGCGCCACTGGCATTGCGCGCCGCTTCACCGACCAGCGCCGCGCCGATCTGTAAATCAACCCGCACGTCTTGCCCGGCAGCCAGCCGCTTCTCGAGCTGATGAACCCAGGTGGCAAAGCGATCGATCCAGGCCACGATCTGAAACTCGTGGCGACCAATACTGTTGAGGGTAAACTGCCCTTCCCACCGATCGTTGACGAGTGGACGCAACGGCGCTTCGTGCCATTGTCGCGCCCCTACCGGACGATGTCGCACCACTGCGGCTATTTCGTCGTGACCATCGGCAAACAGATCGCAGCGAACAATGAGTGGATCGCCGACAATCCGCTTGACCGGATACCGCCCGCCATCAATAATCGGTTCAACCGCCTCGATAATAACCCGCCGCCGCCCCTCACCAACTGCTGCCAGATCGGGAGCGACTGCCGCTGCGCGGCGAGAGCGTGGCGCCTTGACGGTCATGGAGCCTCCTCAACACAACAATGGCTGGTCTTTGATCTTGAAATGTTGACACACTCAATCTCGTCCATTGCGCTACTCGCCCGGTTGGGGTTAACACGGATGAGATTGAACGTCACAGGCGATGCGAGCTACATCTTGGGGAGACGAAAGCATCACCCCTACGATTGTACGTTGCCAATCAGGATGTGTCAAACTGGTTGCATGCGGTACCGATTACACGGCTATTGCCAGAACGACAAGGTTAGACCTGCGCTCTCTAGCGCAGGTTTGCCGGGTAATGGCAGCTATACCCCGCATGGTCTGGCATTTCAGATACAGATCACCGGATCCTGTTTGAACACCACTTACAATCTCGTTACCGACGTATCTGGTGACCAATCGAACAGCATCCCGACTACGATGTATGACGCACCAGCGTATAATATCCGTAGAATCGATCAACCCGGGCAAAATCGACCGCAACGTAGCCAGCAGCAAACGCCGCTTCGGCACAGGCGCGGAAATGGTAACGCCATTCCTTGGCAGTGGCAGGATCCTGTTGCTGCATAGCCTCAAAATCAAGCGGAATACGCAGGCGCGCGACCGGTTCGGCGGGGATCACCGGCGGCACGTCGAGCGCCGGATTGATAAGCGGAGCCTCGGTCACCTGATCGGCTGGTGGACGAGCCACCGGTGATTGCACCAGCCACCACTCGACCTGAAAGCGATCGGTCGGTAACTTACCATCGCGCAGCTCCGGTTCTGGGCCGTACACATTTCGCATATAAGTGCGACAGATCGCACCTAGCTTGCGCAGATTGAGATGCGCATTGCGGGCCAACAAGGGGTCATACGTCCAGGTCATCAATTCAAGGTCTTGCGCCAGCGCAAATTCGCGTTGCGCCCGCTTCAGCCGCTCACCAATACGCGCATCGCGCAAATCAGGTCGCACTGCCGCCATATGCGAGGCATGTTTCAACCGTCCATCAGAAGTACGGGCCAGAAACCCGAAGACGAAGCCAACCAGTTCGTCACCGTCAAACGCGCCGAGCACGAGGCCGCCATTACGTTGCGCGGTCACAAGCAAGTTGACCGGCACTGCAAACTCCGCGCCCCATACCAATTGCTGAAGCTGATAGCATGCCTGATATTCGGCATACGTAGCGACTGGTCGGATGGTGATCTGCATGGTATCCTCATGTGTGCGTAAACTGGAAATCAATTGCGGTGAATAAGTGCTGCTAGAGGTCTATTATACGTGGTAGCGCCTCGCTCTGCGACAACGCTGGCCGATCTGATTGACGATTTTCTGGACGAATATACCGCAGCGCATCCGGCGCAAGCGGCTGCCCTGGGATTGCCACCGCCAGCATCAATTGGCGAACACAGCCCGGCGGCGCTGATTGCGCGCCTGGCGCGTTATCGGGCACTTGCTGCAGCATTACACCATATCACGCCCCAGACAATCGACGAGCAACTCGACTGTGAATTGTTGCGCTGGCAGCTTGAATGGGCAATCTGGCAACTAGGCCAATGGCAGCCACAACGACACGATCCTCGTTATTACGTCGGACTGGTATTTCTCGATCCACGCCGCGCGCGGAGTACTGACGCTGTTGAACAGGAGGCAGTGCTGGCCGAGTTACGCGCTATTCCCGGCCTGTTGGAAACGGCTCGCGCCAATTTACGCCGACCATTGAGCCGGCTGGACATTGAAGAAGCCCTGATCGCATTACAGCTTAATGCAACAACCCTCAGCCACGAACACCTGCCCACGCGCGAACTCCGATCTGCCGCGCGCGCAGCGTTGACCAGTCTCGCGGCATTCAGTCACTTTTTGCAGGTCGAACATCTGCCTGCCGCAGTTGACGAAGTTGGTCTCGGTCGCGAACACTTCATCGGCTGGTTACGTTTCGCCGAGCAGATCAACCTCGCGCCGGAACGGCTGCGCGCATTGGGTGAAGCCGAGATTCGCCGGCAACAAGACCTCCTCACTGCGCTGGCGCCAAACCGTGATTATCGTCACCTCCTCCGCGCGCTGGCAGCCGATCATCCACCGTCAGAACAGATCCTTGATGAATTACGCGCAGCAATTGCGCATGCGCGCAACCTTGTCGCCCGCCATGCCTTGGTGAGTCTGATCGATGCCGAATTACCGCTGGCTACGGTCGCGCCACCATTTGCGCGCTGGGCGACTTTGAGCCTGATTCCGCCCGGTCGAACCGGTCGAGCAGAAATAGCGGTGAGCCTGCCCGATCCGACCTGGCCAACCGGTGAGCAGGCAGCCTGGTTACGCGGATTTGGACGGACAGCCTTGACTATCGCTGCCTTCCACGAAGCCTACCCCGGACACTACCTTCATCTGACCTATATCGCCCACGCGCCGGGGCGATTAGCCCGTCACTTCTGGAGCAGTTGCCACCTGGAAGGATGGGCGCACTACAGTGAGCAGATTGCGCTCGCTGCCGAATTCGGTGAACGCAATCCACACCTGCTGGCAGCAGTTGCCGGCGAAGCACTATTACGCGCATGCCGGCTGGTTGTAGGGGTTGAGCTGCATACCGGCGCAATCGATCTTGCTACCGCCACCGAACGATTTCGCGATGAAGCCGGTCTTGATCCGCTGCTGGCACAACGGGAAGCGCGGCGATCGGCGCTCGATCCGGCGGTGATCTGCTATACGTTGGGCCGACTGACTATCGAACGACTGGGTGAGCGGATGCGGCAACGATGGAAAGAAACTTTTTCGTTACAACGCTTCCACGATACCTTGTTATCGTTTGGTGCGCCGCCGCTGCCTGTGCTTAACCGTCTGTTAAAGACAGTCGATATGCTATAATGCGGAGCTACAATCGCGTCTGCGGGACAGGTACGTCTAGCGTGCCTGCCGGGGGGTTGTGTGTGCCTGCGCGTCCGTTTCTAAAGTGGGCTGGCGGCAAAAGTCAGCTTTTGCCAGAGCTATCACAGCGAATTCCCGAGCGCTTTGGTCGCTATCACGAACCATTTGTCGGCGGCGGCGCGCTCTTTTTCTATTTATGGAATCAAGATCGCTTGCGGCATGGCGCCATCTTGAGCGATCTCAATCCTGAATTGATCGATTGTTATCGCGCTGTACGCGATCATGTTGCCGAACTGATCGATCTTCTCCAGAATTTGCGCCCATACGCGACCGACCGTGACTTTTTCTACGAGATTCGGGCCTGGGATCGCCAGCCCGACTTTGCCCAACGATCACTGGTAGAACGGGCAGCGCGCACTATCTTTCTCAATCGCACTTGCTATAACGGCCTCTATCGTCTCAACAACAAAGGGCAATTTAATGCCCCGTTCGGCTATTACAAAAATCCCCAGATTGTGGATAGCGACAATCTGCGTGAAGTGAGCCGGGCTTTAAGCAGCGCCGAACTGTGTGTTGCCGACTTCGCCACCGTACTTGAGCGCGCATTACCGGGTGATTTCATCTACTTCGACCCGCCATACGTGCCGGTCAGCCCGACAGCATCGTTTACCAGCTACACGCGACGCGGCTTTGATGAAACCGAACAGCGTCGGTTAGCGACAGTCTTTCATCAACTGGCCGCGCGAAATTGTTATGTCATGTTGTCAAACTCATCAACGACACTGGCCCATCAACTGTATGCCAACGCCTGCGAAGTCGATGTCGTGCTGGCCAGTCGGAAAATCAACTGCGACGGCAAACGGCGTGGGCTGGTCAAGGAACTCATTGCATGCAGTTTCCCGGTCGATGCCCTGAATCGCTACCAGATGGCCAGCGACTGAACATCGCCACGCCACCCTGATTGCGCTGAACACGGGTTACTGCTGTAACGTGAACACCATCTGGTCTCGATCAAGTGCCATGATTGCTGAACGGGCAATCGACCGGCGTGATGTTACCGGGCAGAGCTGACCACGTCACCAGAGCCAGCTATCGCCAACCGGCAATTCCGTCGCTTGAACTGTCAAACGTTTCGTCGCAGCCTTTGACAGGTCAACAAAGCATGAAATCAAGCAAAGATCAATACCATGTACAGCTTTTGCACAGACAAAATGTTTGACAGTTCACCGATCATTATGCTACTATGCCCAAAGTTATTACGTCCAGATCTCATCAGGTATAGCTGTATCTGAACGACACACAAAGCCTGCAACGGGCAGCGGAGAACTGGCATGAAGTTGCATGAATATCAGGCTCGTGATCTCCTGGCACGCTACGGTATTCCGGTCACGGGCGGCGGAGTAGCGGTAACTTCGGCGGAGGCGCGCGCAATTGCTGAGCAGATCGGTGGGCCTGTGGTGATCAAAGCGCAGGTGCATGTAGGCGGGCGCGGCAAGGCGGGCGGTGTTAAACTGGCCCAAAACCCGGCTGAAGCCAAACAGGTTGCCGGCCAGATTTTGGGCATGGATATCAAAGGTTTGACCGTCGAAAAGGTACTGGTTGCCGAAGCTGTCAGCTACGAGCGCGAGTTCTATTTGTCGGCCATTCTTGATCGGGGCAGCAAGCGGATTACAATGATTGCCTCGGCTGAAGGTGGCGTCGAGATCGAAGAAGTTGCCAAAACCAAGCCAGAAGCGATTATTAAGATTTCAGCTCACCCCACCATGGGTTTGCTCGATTTTCAGGCTCGAGAACTGGCATTTCGCATCGGATTGCGCGACGGCAAGCAGGCGCGGCAGTTTGCCCAGATTGCTAGCGCACTCTATCGAGCATTTGTTGAGAATGACGCATCGCTAGCCGAGATCAACCCGCTGGTTGTGAAGGCCGATGGCAGTCTGCTCGCGCTCGACTCGAAGATACTGCTTGATGAGAGTGCGCTCTTTCGCCACCCCGATCTGGCGGCGCTACACGATCCCTCTGCCGAGCCAGAGGCCGAACGGCGCGCGCGCGAGGCCGGCATCACCTACATCAAGCTGGATGGCAACATCGGCTGCATGGTCAACGGCGCTGGCCTGGCCATGGCAACGATGGATGTCATCAAGCTATCGGGTGGCGAACCGGCCAACTTCCTTGACATCGGCGGTGGCGCCGGCAAAGAGAAGGTCAAGACAGCATTACAGATTATCCTCTCGGATCCGAACGTCAAGGCAGTGCTGTTTAATATCTTCGGCGGTATTACCCGCGTCGATGAGGTAGCGCGTGGCATTATCGCCGCGCTCGAAGAGGTGCCAACCAATGTGCCAATGGTGGCGCGCCTTGTGGGCACCAACGAAGAGGCAGGACGGGCTTTGCTGGCCGAGTCGAAACTGATTCCGGCTGCCACCCTGGCTGAAGGCGCGCAAAAAGCGGTCGCCGCTGCCCACGGTGAATTGTAGTTATCCATCAATTTCACGGCGAGCAGCGGCGATCAACGCCAGTTCGCGACGGTCGAACGTTTCGCGTTCGAGACGTTCGAGCCGCAAACGCCACTCGTCAAGCACGACGGCTGCTCGCTCCGTAGCAACGGCACCCATCTGTTCGATCCACGCTCGATCGCGCGCTAACAATGCCAGTTGCAGCTCGACTTCGGTATAGCGACAGGCTACAGATGGCAAGCGCTCGGCGCGCGCAGGTGGATAATCGGTGCCGGCCACAAGCTGCCACGGCTCACATTTGAATAAACCGGCCAGCAGCGTAATGGTGCGCTCACCCGGCACTGATAGCCCCAACTCTATGTGCGAGACTGCAACTCGCGAAATAGCCAGCCGCTCAGCCAGTTCCTGTTGCGTCCAGCCACGCTCGTTACGCAGGCGCGCAATTCGGTGCCCAATGGGTTCGTTCATAGTGACAAGATACGCAGTAACAATGGTAACTCGCTTAGCAGACACGGATCGCCACTCATTGTATAGTAGCATTGTTTTAGTTTAGTGCGCCGGGGCATAGTGCGCCCACTGGCGTTTCGCGCTGCTAAAGTGAGAGGATAATGAATCATGGCTTCCAGACGCGCGTTGATCACCGGTATTACCGGGCAGGATGGCAGTTATCTCGCCGAATTCCTGCTCGCCAAAGGATATGAGGTGATCGGTATGGTGCGCCGCTCGAGCACCGTTAACTTCGAGCGAATTAAACATATTCAAGACAAGATTACCCTGGTTAGCGGCGATCTGCTCGATGAAGTATCGCTGATCCACATCTTGCGCGAGCATCGCCCGCATGAGGTGTACAATCTGGCCGCCCAGTCGTTTGTGCAAACGTCGTGGCCGCAACCGGTCTTCACCGGCGAAACAACTGCCTTAGGCGTCACCCGCTTGCTGGATGCGGTGCGGATTGTTGACCCCGATATCCGGTTTTATCAGGCGTCGAGCAGTGAAATGTTCGGCAAAGTGGTGGAGGTGCCGCAGAAGGAGACAACGCCCTTCTATCCACGCAGCCCGTATGGGGTCGCCAAGGTCTATGGGCACTGGATTACAGTAAATTATCGCGAAAGTTACGGGATGCACGCCACTTCCGGCATCCTGTTTAACCACGAGAGTCCGCGGCGCGGGCTTGAGTTTGTCACTCGCAAGATTTCGCACGGTGTGGCGCGGATCAAGCTAGGCCTCGACGAGGAGCTGCGGTTGGGTAATCTTGAAGCCCGTCGTGATTGGGGCTTTGCCGGTGATTACGTCGAAGCAATGTGGCTGATGCTGCAACAAGATCAGCCCGAAGATTATGTCGTTGCCACCGGTGAAACTCATTCAGTTCGAGAGTTTTGCGAGCTGGCGTTTAGTTATGTCGGTCTTGACTATCGCGATTATGTGGTGATTGATCAGCGCTTTATGCGTCCGGCTGAGGTTGATCTGCTGATCGGCGATTCGACCAAGGCCCGCCAGAAGCTCGGCTGGCAACCACGCACCACGTTCCCCGAACTGGTGCGGATGATGGTCGAGGCTGACCTCCAGTTAGTGAAGGAGCAGATGCGATGAATCAGTCTGAGACCCGGTTGATCGAGGAAGGATGGATGGCATTGGTTGAGCGTTTGGGAGTGGTGAACGCGAGTCGCTTTGTGATGTTACTCGACCGACGCACCGGCGGCGCGCTCCAGCATCTTCAGTCATTGTGGGGCACGCGCTCGTTACCCGGGCGACGCCCGCAACCTCCAGCCGCCAATCAGCCTGACGCTTAGCGCCTCGCGTCCGGTCTCACGATACCGCCCTGCACGGATGGCGTGCAGGGCGGCGTTTTGCATAACGGCGCGTTCTCATCCACCGATCTCACATCTTTGCCGCGCGACGAAAATCGCGCACCAGCAAACGCATGCGCCGCTGGCCGTTCCATTCGTCTACTGCAAGCTGATAGGCCAGGTCGATAGTTGAGTGGCGCTGGAGCGCCTCGGCAAAACGACCAAAATGAAAACCAATCGCTTCGAATACAGATTTGCCAACCTGCGCGCGCATACGGAGATGCGCGCCATTGCCGGTTGGTTGCGGATCGAGCACCTTGACATTCGGCGCCATGAATACCGGTTGTGGGTTACCCTGCCCAAACGGTTCAAGCTGCTGGATACCGGCATATAGCTCCCACGATAGCTCATCGAGCGGCACAATCGCATCAAGCATCAGTCGCGGCACAAGTTGCTCTTCGCTCAGATGCTGGTGACCTAACATCAGCAACCGTTGTTCGAGCGCCGCCAGTTGCGGCGTGGCAATCGTAAAGCCGGCGGCAGCGGCATGACCACCGTAACGCACAAAGAGGTCGGCGCACTGATCGAAGAGATCGATGATGCTGAAGCCGGGGATCGAACGGGCCGATCCGCGTGAAGTTTCCGTACCCTGCTCGATCACAACGACAGGGCGGTGATACGTTTCAACCAGGCGCGCGGCAACCAGACCGATCACTCCGGCGTTGAAATGCGGACTGGAAAGCACTATCAATGGCTGTTCGGCTTTCCCGCTCTGCGCTACCTGCTCTTCGGCCATCGTCTGCAATTGACGGGTCAGCGCCTGCCGCTCGCGGTTAGTCGTGTTTAATCCAATAGCCAGCTCTTCAGCCTTGCTGCGATCATTTGTAAGCAGTAGTTCGTAAGCGCGCCGCGCTTCATCCAGCCGACCAGCCGCATTCAGGCGCGGCGCCAGCGCAAACGCAATGGAACCACTATCGATTAACCCCGGTGTCAGTCCGGCTGCCGCAATTAATGCGCGCGCGCCGGGGCGAGAGGTTTCGTTGAGCGCTATCAGGCCGGCGCGCACCAGCACCCGATTCTCGCCCTGCAATGGCCCCATGTCGGCCACGGTTCCTAACGCCACCAGATCGAGCAGATCGCGTCCGCGCAAGTGAGCCGGACGCTTGCCATAGCGGGCCAACGCCTGCACCAGCTTGAAGGCGATCCCAACCCCGACCAGTTCTTTGAAGGGGTAGGCGCAATCAGGTTGTTTGGGATTGACTACCGCCAGCGCCGGTGGCAATTTTGCTGGTGGATGGTGGTGATCGGTAACAACGACATCCATCCCCAACTGATTCGCTTCCGCAACTTCGGTATAGTTAGAGATACCGCAATCAACGGTAATCAGCACGCGCACCCCATCGGCAGCTAGCTGGTTGATGGCGAGATTGTTAAGACCATAGCCTTCCCGGGCACGATGAGGAATGTAGGGTCGAATCTTTCCACCCATAGCGCCAATCGCCTGGGTTAATAACGCAACTGCCGTCACGCCATCAACATCGAAATCGCCATACACTGCCATCACTTCGCCGCGATCGATGGCGGTTGCGATCCGCGCTGCGGCTGCCGCCATCCCGCGCATTTGCAAGGGATCGTGCAGGCCAGTACTGTAGTCGGCAGTGAGAAAGGCGCTGGCTACCGCAGGTTCACGCAGGCCGCGTTGATAGAGTAGTGTAGCCAGCAATGGCGGTAAGCCAAGCTGTTCGATAAAGGGAGCAGGCGCCGATGGACGAAACTCCCAGCGCTGACGGCGAGCAGACATATTCCTCTCTCTCCTTTGCCGGGTCGGACAGGCGACTTTCATTATACTCTGCTTTTGGGCGATACCGATGCATCGCTACGACAAAAACTGGTAATACAACTATGCTATGATCTAAACCGCGTGAGATTATCTGGCGTTACACGAAAATTTTATACCTTCTCATGATGCTGCTTCCTGCACAACATCTCCGCCTGCACTTCATCATGATCGGATGGAGGCCCTCTCTGTCGCGCGCTTCCAACCATCAGCAAACGACGCTGCGTGTTTTCGCCAGCGCTGACATAAAATCTGCTGGCCTGTCGATTGTCGCGCTACTACTGTATACCCAGGTTCTTATCAATCACAAAGGCACTCAGTGTGATGACGCACAACCATTAGTTACACGCTGTCTGCTTGCTTCTGCAATCAGCCATTATTCGCTCGATCTGACCGGACAGCGTTCACAGAGGCGCCAGCGAGACCGTTTCGGCGCGGGATATCGTCAGCCCGCGCCGGATTATTTCAGGCGCAGGTGGAACAAGCTGCTCGATGTCTCAAGAAACCGCCCGAAGACGAGGCCAGATCAAGCTTCCAGAGCGCAGATCGCGCGTATCGACGAAGCACTCTGCGCAATTCATAGCACGTTGACTGCGTGTGATTGCCATCACGGCCCGGTTTCGACAGAGGTGCAGCAATGACACCAGCTACGCCAAAACTTCGTCGTCGCCTGGCAGCCGGCCTTATCAGCGTCATTGCATGCGTTCTGTTAGTTTCGATTGTGATCTTTTGGCGTTATGCTACGCTCAACCAACAGGCCAATCACCGCCTGCAACAGGTAGCGCAAGCGCTTGAAGCGACACAACAATTGAACATCGCTCTGCTAACTGCGCAGCTTCATGACCACCTTCTCATTGAGGCAGCAGCTCATCATCGGTCAGTTGATCCACAAACGATCGTTAACTACACCACATCAATCCTCAACGCACTCCAGGCGCAAGCAAAACTCAGCGCGCTCAGCGCTGACATTCCCTCGCTAGCGGCGTTAGAGCAACAAATTGCCCACCTGATCTGGCAGTATCAAACTACTTTCTACCAGATAGCGTTTCAGCTTGAACAACGCCGGCCCGATCAACTGATCGAGCGCCTGCAAGCGGCGCGACAACAGCTTGCGGCGATCCTGTCTCATAACGAACCTGACCTGCGAGAACTGGAGCGCAAGCTTGGATTGGCGGAGTTTGCATACCTGACTGGCAGACAGCCGGAACACATCGACGATGTGCTCGACCTGCTCAATCAGTTAGAGGCTGCTGCCACCAACGCGCTTGCTGCTGAAAGCTTTACTGCGCAGCAGAGCATTGCCGATTACCGCAACACCCTTTTACAACTGATCGAGTTTGAGCGCGAGCTAGCGATCTCTTCTGGCAATCTGCACAAACACCTTGATACGTTGTTACACACCATCGAGGAGGCGGCTCTGATAGCAGCCACAGAGCAGGCACAGATAACGGTGCTGCTTGAACAAGCAACATTCATTGCATACGGCCTGATCTTTTGGATGATCGGCAGCAGCGCGGCTATCTTTATCGCGTTGGGCTGGTTGATTCACCGCTACTTTACCCGCCCATTGATAACCCTCACCGCCGCAGCCCGCCGGGTATCCAGCGGTTGGCGCGATACACCAATTCCTCTTATCGGCACCGATGAGATCGGTGAACTGGCGCGCGCCCTGGCGCGACTAACTGCCGACCTGAATGATACGATTGCCCATCTTGAAGAGCGGGTTAATCAGCGCACCGCCCAGTTGCAGCGCACGCTGGCCAACAATGAAGCACTACTGGCGCGCGAGCGCCGTCGTAGTCGCGGCGAGCAGGTTTTGATCGATTTGAGTCTGGTCTTGAGTGGACTGAATGATGAAGGCACCATTTACCGCAGACTGGTTGAAACCCTGGCAACCGGCAAAGAGCCAGATGATCGAATTGGAGTTTACGTCCGTGATTCAGATGGTTTCTGGTCGCCGCGCGCGACCGATGGCTATCGGCACAATCCGCTGTTGAAACTGTCAGCGCCACCGCTTCTGATGACCGGGTCGGGTAGCCCATTCTACATCGACGATCTCAGCCAGCATCAGATCAAATCCCTGCCCTACGCGCAAGGATCAGCTATTGTTGCTATCATTCACTGCCACGAGCAACCGCATGCCCTGCTGGTGATCTACCGTCCGCAGCCTAACGCTTTTACGAACGATGAAATTGCCAATCTGAATATTGCTGCGCAACTGGCCGGACATGCCATCACGCGCGGACATTTGATGGCATCGTTGCAGCAGGCTAAAGAGATTGCCGAGTCTGTCAACCGTGAACGGATGGCTTTCCTGGCGCGATTTGATCAGGTTGTTCGCCATCGTCTCAATATTATCGTGTCGATAGGAGAAGTGCTGCATGAAGCGCTCGCCGGTCAACCGGCAGCGGCAGAAGATGCAGCAAAGATTATGCGCGCCGGTCGGCAGTTGTTGGCGCAGTTGAACATTCTGCTTGATAGCGCCAAGATCGAGGCCGGAACGCTTGCGTTACAACCAGAGCCTTTCGCAATTGATTCGCTGCTTGATGATGTGCTGAATGAAATCAAGCCTCTGATCGACAGCAATTACAACCGGCTGGTCATCAATCGTTCTCCGCATTCAGGCATGATTGTTGCTGACCTGCAACGATTGCGCCAGATATTGATCCATCCGTTACGGTTTGCGGCTGCTACCACTCATCGTGGAGTCGTAACTGTGCAGGCCCGGCGGTTCACTGTCGCCGACCAGGGTACGTTCTTTGAACTGGTCATCAGCGATACCGGTCCGGCGCTGAGCGAATCACATCTACGCGCTCTGCTCACTCCCTTTGCCCTGTCGCCTGCCGAACCACGTCGCTCAGACGAAAGCACAGGAGTGGCTCTGAGTTGCCGATTGTGTGAGTTGATGGGTGGAACGTTGTCGGCGCGATCAGAGCATCCGGGCGGTCTCACCTTCACAATTCGCATTCCAATCACCTTTCCACAAACATCAGAAGATGGTCCCATATCGACGAGCGCCTTGCCGCAACCTGATCTGGTGCTGATAACTGCAACTGAGGCACATACGTTGCAATCCGCGCTCGAGCAGGTTGGCTGGCACGCGCGACAGACTGCCAGTCTTGAGGAGGCAATTGCCCATCTGCACCGTCCACCGGTTGCGCTCCTGATCGATCTCCCGCCGGATCGCGCGTCAACCGAGGCGATGTTGCACGCAGCCGGCTGGTTGCAGGTGCCGATTGTCTGGCTTGCGCCGACTGATGAAGGTGAACCTGGAACAGGACGGGCAGTCTGGCCCGGCGAAGCGACCGCTGTCGTCGAGACATTGCATAGCTTGATTGCCCGATCACAATCGACAGCCTCGTCAATTCTGGTCATTGAAGACGAAGTATCAACTCGATTGATGATCCGGCGTGTTCTGGAAAGGGAAGGATGGAATGTGATCGAGGCTGGTAGTGTGGCGGTGGGGGCTATGTTGTGGCGCAACGCCCGGCCTAAGCTGGTCATCCTCGACCTGATGCTGCCCGACGGCGATGGGATCGATTTACTCCGCGAGCTGCGGTCGGAATTATCAACACCGGTGATTGTTGTCACGGCCAGGTCATTACAAGCCGATGAATTAAGTGTGCTGGCCAGATGTGGAGCGGTTGTGTTGTATAAGGGTCGGTATCGACGCGACGAATTGCTGGCGTATGTGCGCAAGCTGGCGCAGTGAACGGCAGGAACTGTTCTGACCAGCGTATTCCCATTTCCTCTCACGGTGACACCTGACCTGCATCCGTTTGCCGCTGCCAGCCCGGTAGGAATGCGCATTCCTACCGGGTCGAAAACGGTCTCACAGCGCGAAGCATACTACCCTTTGGCTGGCAGAACTATTGTCGTCGCGCGATCAGGCTCTGGCCAGTCATGTCGGCTGCTGGCGGCAATTCCAGTAGCTCAAGCAATGTCGGCGCGACATCGGCCAGGCGACCGCCACTCCGCAGACTGATCTCGTCTTTGCTGTAGCCAGGACCACCGATCAAGAAGCATGGCACCGGATTGGTCGTGTGGGCAGTATGCGGCCCACCCGTTTCCGGGTCGATCATCTGCTCGGCATTGCCGTGATCGGCGATGACCAGCGCTACGCCACCTCGTTCCAGAATCGCCGGAACCACTCTCGCCAGCCCGGCATCGACCGCTTCACAGGCTTTGATCACGGCAGGAATACTGCCGGTATGACCAACCATATCGGGATTGGCGTAATTGACGACAATGAAATCGTACTGATCACGTTCAATCGCCTGTAAGAGCGCGTCGGTCACTTCTGGCGCACTCATTTCCGGCTTGAGATCATACGTGGCGACTTTCGGCGAGGGAATAAGCTGGCGATCCTCGCCAGGGAATGGTTCCTCACGCCCGCCATTGAGGAAGAAGGTCACGTGAGGATACTTCTCGGTTTCGGCAATATGGAACTGACGCATTCCTGCCTGACTAATCACTGCTGCCAGTGGGTCTGTAACATACCGCGGCGGGAAAGCCACCAATACCGGCAGACCCTCTTCATACTGGGTCATGGTTACAAAGCAGAGATCGCGCAACTGACGTGGACGCTGCCAGATCTGCGCCGGCAGTGGCTGACCTTCGGCGCGCTGACGCTCATAGTGCTGGGTAATTCGCTGATTGAGTTCGGGATCGACGAAAGCACGGGTCAACTGGCGACCGCGATCCGGGCGAAAGTTGGTGAAGATCACCGCATCGCCATCGCGCACTGTTGCCACCGGCGCGCCCTCGGCATCAACAATAACTGTTGGCAACACGAACTCATCGCTGACATCAGCAGCGTAAGAGGCCTCGATAGCTGCGCGCGCCGAAGTCGCTTTTTCCCCCACTCCATCAACCAGCGCGGCATACGCGCGACCGGTGCGCTCCCAACGCTTATCTCGATCCATGGCGTAATACCGACCCGACACCGAGGCAATCTCACCCGTGCCCAGCCGAGCGATAACTCCTTCCAGGGTGTCAAGGAAACCGAGCGCGCTACGCGGTAACACATCACGCCCATCAAGGAACAGATGGAGATAGACACGGCGAAGATGATGGCGATGGGCTAATTCGAGAAGCGCGTGCAGATGATCTTCGTGAGCGTGAACACCCCCTGGCCCAAACAACCCCATCAAATGGAGAGCCGAGTTGTGCTGCCTGACATGCTCGATAGCCTGGAGCAAGGCCGGGTTGTGGAAAAAGTCGCCATCGGCAATAGCTTTACTAATCCGCGTGAGTTCCTGATACACCACAAATCCGGCGCCGATATTGAGATGGCCGACCTCAGAATTGCCGATCTGCCCTTCTGGCAGACCTACATCTAAACCGGATGCTCCCAGCGTGGTAAAAGGACAAGTCGCCATCCAGGCATCAACGCGCGGTGTATCGGCCAGATCGGCTGCATTGCCGGGGCCGGGTGGGGCAATCCCCCATCCGTCCATAATAATCAACACCACCGGACGTGGACGAGTCATACACATTTCTCCTTTATCCAAGACCGAGGGCCACCTGGAAAATGCGCCATGCCGCCAGCAAGCCGAGCAGCACAGCACCCAACAACGGCACCACGGTTAAGAAGAGGCTCCAGAGTCGTTCGACAGTTGAAGGATTGGCACTTACAAACCCGCGCACTAATTCCCGTCGCACTGCCTGCCAGCCACCCCAGAGCGTTGCAACCGCGAGCGCGGCGAAGACCAGGGCCGCGCCTAACGCAATCAGAGAACCGAGCAGCGCCATCATTTTCTCCTTCAGTCAATATTCCAACGCAGATGCCGAAGTCTCCTCCAGCTACAGGTGTCGGTATTGTCCTGGTCAGGCTACCATCCAGCGACCCGGATTGAGAATACCTGCCGGATCCCAGCGCTGCCGCAGCGAGCGCATCAGATCGATGTTTGGCGGCGGCGGACCCCACCGATCGATTCCGACCGGGCTATGTTCAACAACGACATATCCACCCGCGATAGCCAGGGTTTGACGTAATGTCGCCAGATTGTCTACTACCGTGACTGGCCATCGCGCTATCAGCAAGCCCAGGCCGGGAAAGATGGCCAGATCGGGCGGCGCGGCAAGCCGCACCGCTTCCACCGCAGCAGCCAGTTTATCATCAGGCACGCCAATGCGTAGCAAAAGATCGTCAACCGCCGGTATGAGATAGAGCGACTCCCATAGGTGTTGATCATCTGCGCAGTTCGTTACCTCACCCGTTTGGGAACATATCGCTATCGCCTGCGCTAATTGACGTTCCACTGCAGTCGCCACACCGGCAAATCGAGCGATCAGCTTCACCGCATCGGTGAGCCGGATGGTGAGCGCCACCGGTTGCAATGGTGGTTGCCGGATGGCTGCTGCGGCCTGGAAAGCGGCGGCCAGCGTAGGAAAGGTTGCCTGCAACGAAGCTTTGTATTCCGGCAGTGGGGCCACTTTGAAGGTTGCCGCCACGATCACGCCTAGCGTGCCGCAGGCCCCCAGGTGCAATTTATGAGTGTCATAACCGGCGACATTCTTGACCACTCGTCCACCGCTATGCACGATCCGGCCATCACCAAGCACAACTTGCATGCCGAGCAACCACTCACGCGGCCCACCGTAGCCGAGCCGCAACGGCCCCCATGCCGCTGTGGCCAGCAGACCACCGATAGTGGCCGTTGCCGAAACTGGCGGATCCCAGGGCAACCACTGCCCGTGTTCGGCCAGAACTGCCTGCGCAGCTTCAAGCGGGCACCCGGCTTCGAACGTGACCACCAGATCGGCAGGCTGGTATTCAACGACCCGAGTAAGACAGCGCAGATCGAGCGCCAGATCGTAGCGTTGCGGCGGATTGACGACAAACTGCCGGGTACCAGCTCCCCAGATCGCCACTGCGGTTTGAGTGCGAGCCGCTTCGGTCACGATAGTGGCGACATCAGCAATTGTTGCCGGTTGGGCAACTCGCTGTGGCGCCTTCCCACCCAGCATGTAAGCAGTTGGCGACAGCATTGACGGCGTCTTCATCTGCGCGTCATATCTCTGCATCAGATCCAGGCTCCTCGATCCACTGCCCGCAACGCGCCACGGGCGTAACGAATATCGGCACAACTACTACCGTGAGGCAACAACTTACAGGGATTCATCACGCCAGAGGGATCAAATACGGCTCGCAGATCGGCAAAAGCGGCCAGATCGGCTGAGTTGAAGATCCATCCCAGATAATCACGCTTCTCGATCCCGATACCGTGCTCACCGCTGATGGTACCGCCAGCAGCAACACAGGCCTGCAAAATCTCTTCACCGGCGGCAATGGCTCGTTCTAGCGCACCGGGATGGCGCAGGTCGAAGAGAAGGAGCGGGTGAAGATTACCATCACCGGCGTGGAAGATGTTAACAATGGTAATCTGGTGACGATTGGCAACCGCTTCGGTCAGGCGCAGCAGTTCAGGCAAGCGCGAGCGAGGCACAACTCCATCCTGGATGTGATAGTGTGGTGCGATCCGGGCACAAGCGGCCAGGGCGCCTTTCCGCCCGGCCCACAATTTTGCCCGCTGCGCTTCATCGCGGGCCGCGCGTAATTCACGCGCGCCGTACTGACGGCAAAGGGCATCGATCTGGACTGCCTGCGCTGCGACCTCTTCCCGCAGACCATCGATCTCGATCAACAACACTGCCCGCGCATCAGCCGGGTAACCGGCGTGAACTGCCGCCTCAACTGCTGCAATCCCCTGACCGACCAGCATTTCAAGCGCAGCGGGAATAATTCCACGCGCAATAATCGCCGAGACTGTCGCGCTAGCGGCGTCAAGATCGTCGTAGATGGCCAGAAAGGTTTGAATTGCTTCCGGGTTGGGGGTAAGCCTGACTAAAGCCTCGGTGACGATCCCCAGGGTCCCTTCACTTCCGACAATCACACCAAGCAAATCATAGCCAGGCGTATCGAGAGCAGCGCTGCCCACCTCGATCACGCGGCCATCACTCAACACGACTGTAGCGGCCAGAACATGATTGGTTGTTACGCCATATTTGAGGCAATGTGGCCCGCCGGCATTCGTCGCAATGTTGCCGCCAATCGTACTGGCGCGTTGACTGCTTGGATCAGGGGCGAAGTGAAGGCCGTAAGGCGCCGCTGCCATGCTCAGATCGGCATTGATCACACCGGGTTGAACGCGAGCTGTGCGGGCAAGGGGATCGATGGCGAGAATGCGGTTAAGCCGGGTGAGAGAAATGACCAATCCCCCTTGTTCGGGAACTGAACCACCGGCCAGGCCGGTACCGGCGCCGCGCGCCACAATCGGCGCGCCAAGCTGCGCTGCTACCCGCACACATGCAGCAACTTCAGCCGTAGTGCGCGGCACGACTACGACCTCTGGCATGCCCTGATCGAGTGCTGAACCATCGTATTCGTAAAGGATTAACTCTTCGCGACGTCGCAGTACGATGACGGGATCGACGACGCGCAATAGTGCAGCGATCAATTCATCTCTCATTATCGGTTATTATCCTGCCAGACAGGTGAGCGAACACGCGATTGGGCATTTTTTGCCTGAGCGGGCATCATCAGGCATGCCGTGGCGGCAGCGCAATAGCAGCTACTTGGTGCGCACGCGACGTTTCAAATCGAACACGGGCCGCCGAAACGCCAGCAGATCGAGGGTGCCACGCGGGTACGAACGCAGCACCAGAGCCAGACCGCGCGGATGTCGTCGCCAGATCCCGGCCAGCGCCAGACCGATCAGCAACGGCGCCATCACCCATAACAGCACCGGCGTACCGTTGGTGATAATGATCGAACCAAGGCCGATCCCAACCAGCAACCACTGCGCCACCGGCAAAAACAACATCCGTTCGCGTAGATAGTAAAACGCGACCAGATATGCCACTACATACCAGATCGAAAGCAGGATCATCATGAGCAACAGCCATGAGAGAATGGTTTCCATAAACGTCCTCGCTCCGCCACGCGCCTGTTACAGGCATGATAACATACTCACGCCAGCGCTACCACGGACAGTTCTGTGCATCGTTACCACATTGCGTTACTGCGCATTGCGGATACGACATCTCGACGTGGCAGTCCTGACGCTACCGGCACAACAGCAGCCACACAACAACCTTGTGCCGGCTTATCTAGCAGGCAACAGTGTGCTATAATCAGCCGGCAATCAACTCAATGGTGCAGGGAGTTTCACGGTATGAATAACCGGCCCAGTATTAGCGTCTTTTTCCCCGCCTGCAACGATGCCGGCACAATTGGCAGCATGGTTGTTGCAGCGATTGAAACGCTCGAAGAGATTACCGACGATTATGAAGTAATCGTCGTTGAGAATGGGAGCACTGACTATACTGTTGAGGTGCTTGAGTCGTTAGCGAAGCGCTACGACAAACTGCGGGTCTACACTCATCGGCAAGCGCTCGGCTATGGGGGAGCACTCAGGGTAGGCTTTGCGAAAGCGACCAAAGACCTGATTTTTTACACCGACGGCGATGCGCAATACGACCCGCGTGAACTAAAGTTGCTTTTGCCGGCATTGCGTGAAGACATCGATATTGTCAACGGCTGGAAGATTGATCGCGGCGATCCGCTGCATCGGATCATTATTGGCCGAATCTACCATCACACGGTCAAATTCCTCTTTGGGTTTAAACTACGCGACGTTGATTGTGATTTTCGCCTGATTCGACGCCACGTCTTTGACAATATTGAGCTAGAGTCGGATAGTGGCACGATCTGTCTCGAACTGGTGAAAAAACTGCAAGATTCCGGCTATCGCTTTGCCGAAGTTCCGGTACATCACTATCATCGCACCTACGGCAAGAGCCAATTTTTCAACTTTCCTCGCCTCTGGCGCACCTTCGTACAATTAATCGGGTTATGGTGGAAACTGGTTGTGCGACGCGAGCACCTGCGTCAACGCAAAGCGCGCGCTCAGACCGAGCAGACAATGCGCTGATCAGGATCGAACAGGCGCATTGTAAGTAATTTAATTTTCGGATCGTGTTATCCGGTAAGAAACAACCTGGTTAGCTTTGCGCCAGCTCGCGCAAGCGCGACGGATTAAGCAGAGTGATACCTGAGCTATCAACATCAAGCAGGCGAGCATCGCGAAACTGATTGATCACCTTGGTAACCGTCTCGCGATACGCATTGATCATGTCAGCCAGTTGTTGATGAGTGCGACGCGGTAAGCGAGCCGGCTGCGGCGCGGCAAGTGGTTGCGTTTCCGACATTTCTAGCAATACGGAAGCCAGCCGGGCTGGCACCGACTTAAACGCCACTTCTTCGATCCGGCGGCTGACGAGCAAACGCTGCTGACCGAGTAGTTCGAGCATTGCAGCAACCAGATCGCCATCGGTAGCCATCACTCGCAGCGCCTCAGCGCGTGGCACGGCCAGCGCCCGCACTGGCGTCAATGCTTCAGCAAAGGTATCATACGCTACATCGCGCTCGATGGCACTCAAACCAAACGTCTGCCCCTGCTCAACCACGCGCACCGTTAACAGCCGGCCTTCACGTGACGCAAGGTGTAAACCAACCTGACCACTCGCCAGCAAATAGATCGTCTGCGCCGGTTGGGCCGGGGTGTAGATCGAGCTATGACGGCGGAATGATTGGGATTGGCCCAATGGGGCCAATCGGTGCCAGACTAACGCTTCCGCTTCTTGCAACCGTGAGGTCATAACCTTATCCCTTCCACGCCATTGCAACCGGCCATCATTGTGTTTTATTGCCGCTATGGTATTGTACCACAAGCTTGTGCCAATTCGCCGTTTTGTCTATCGAGCATTGGTATAATAATTGTATGAAACATCACAACCCGCTCCGGCAATACCGATTGTATCTCATCTGGCTTATGCTGGTTAGTAGCTGGCTGATTGCCTGTGGAATGCCGGCACTTCCCACTCCTACTGTTACCCTGCCGCCGACCGCCACGCTGCCACCGACCGCTACCCCTTTACCACGCGGCGGCACCCTGACTCTGCGAATCGCTGCTGATATTAGCTCCCTCCGCCCATGGCAACCGCGCTCGCGCGACGAAGAATCCCTGATCGGGCTACTTTACAGCGGTCTGATGCGACTTGATGCCGATTTGTGGCCGACACCAGATCTGGCCGAGCGGCTCGACATCGACGAGTCCGGACGGATACTGACCTTTACGCTGCGCCCCGATCTGCGCTGGCACGACAACCAGCCCCTGACAGCCACCGACGTGCTCTTTACCCTTGAAGCATTGCGGAGCCTGCCTGAAACCAGTACTGCCCTGCTCGCCGACCTGCGTTATATCAGTACCGCGTCTGCTCCTGATGAACGCACGGTGGTGATCGAACTGCGCAGTCGTTACGCGCCGATCTTGAGCTTGCTGGCAGTGCCGATTTTGCCGAGTCACCTCTTAAGCGGGCGCGATCTGAGCCAGATCAACTTTCTCGAACAACCAATTGGCAGTGGGCCATTTCGCCTGGTTGAGCGACAGCCCGGCATCGGTCTCATCCTTGAGCGTTTCGAGCAGTATCATCATGGGGCGCCTCTGCTTGATAAAGTAGCGCTGACGGTCATCCCCGAAACCGATGTTGCTCAAAGCGCGTTGCGCGATGGCCGCCTGCTGGCGGCAGAACTAGACTGGAGTGAGCAGGCAGTTCTGGCCGATGTTCCCACGCTGCGGACTGGAAGTATCCCGGAAAATGGCGTGTACTTTCTCGCCTTCAACCTGCGACCCGGTCGTCCTTTCGCCGATGTACGCTTGCGCCAGGCGCTTGCCACTGCTATCGATTTGCCGCGCCTGGTTGAAGCAGCCACCAAGGGAGCAGGCATCCCGGTTGGCAATGGCGCGCTACCGGGGAGTTGGGCCGATCTGACGGCGCCGGTAACCGCCGGCGATCTACCGGCGGCGCGTGAAATGCTTGATGCGGCTGGATGGACGCTGCCGCCGGGAGCGACCATCCGCCAACGCGAGGGAGTGCCGTTGATTGCCCATCTCTACGCGCGCAACGATGACGAACGGCGATTGGTGGCTGCGCGACGTATCGCTGAAATTGCCGCCAGCATCGGCATTCAGATTGTTGTCGAACCGGCTGATTTTGCCACCGTCATCCTCGCCCGCTATGTCGCGCCTTACGATTTCGACCTCTTGCTCGGCAGTTGGATCAACGGCGCCGGCGATCCTGCGTTTGCCGATACCATGTTCTACGATCCCGATGATTTCGCCCTTTTCCATTCCAGCCAACTTGCCCAGGGGCCAGAAGATACCCGGGCCACACGCAATTTTGTTGGCTTTAACGATCCGGTCTATGATGAGCAGTCCCTGATCGCGCGCCAGTTGTATGGTCGCGAGGAACGACGTAGCGCGATAGCCCAATTGCAGGCTCGCCTCGCCAGTGAATTGCCTTATCTGTATCTGTGGGTGGATCGTTCGGCAGTGGTGATCAACACCCGTCTGCATACACTTGACGGGCCGATTGACCTGAGCACACCGCGTTATTTGTGGAATATCGAGCGCTGGTACCTGCAACCGTAGACTTTCGTTGGTCGCCTGCGCGCTTGCGCCTGGTAGAGAAAGGGCGTCACGATGAGCAATCCTTTTGGCGAGCGCGGTCGCATTACCGATCCGAGTCGGTTTGTCGGACGTTGGCGAGAACTGGGCGCTGCTTGTGAACAACTCGAACGACGGCGGCCATTGTTGCTCTACGGGCCGAGCGGCAGTGGACGTTCGTCGCTCCTTACCCATCTGGCGCAGGCGGCAGGAGCAGTGCTTGAAATTCCCAACCTCAATGCCTTCTACCTCGATTTAGCTCTGCTACCCGACGCTGTCACCACCTACAGCCTGATCGTGCGCGCGCTCGGCGGCACCGAACCGACCATCACTGCGCTCGAACAGCGCCTGGCGGCTAGTGGTCGTCCGGTGCTGATCTGTCTTGATGGCGTTGAGGCAGCGATTGCAGCCGGCTGGGGGGAAGACCTGCTTGAACGGTTGGGCCGATTGGCCCGGCGAAGTGCGCCGGGCTACCACGGTGTTGCCGGCCCAACCGGCCAAAGCCTGGCCTACGATCTGATGGTCGTCGGCGCGGTGCGAGGGACGCCGCCGCTGCTCAGTGAACCGTTTGCTACCGTGCGGCTCGGCCCGCTCAGCTTTGCCGAAGCGCGTCTGCTGCTCGACAGCTACCTTGATGAAGGTGAGGCATTGTTTAGCGCCGACGAGGTGCGCGAGCTGATGAGGCTCAGCGCTGGTCAGCCCGCTTTTCTGCAACGAGCCGCATACCATCTCTACGAAACCCGTCGTCGGCCAACGTACCGTTGGCGCAAGGCCTATCGAGCCGAACTGCGGGAAAACCCGCCGGTTGAGAACCCGCTGCCGCCGGCAATTTTTGAGGCTGAAGACGATGAGGATGATGAAGACGAAACCGGGCAACCAGAGCTACCTGAGGCTGAGCCTATCAATCGCCGGCGACGCCGGCGAGCACACCTGCCGCCCGGCGATGATCTGCGCCCGCTGCTGGCAGCGGTAGGACCGCTACTGGCCGGACTCGTTGGCATGCAAGCCAGTAATTCATGGCCGGTAGGTGTTGCCATTGGCGCGGCAGGCTACCTCTCGGTGATTATCTGGAACTGGCGCCAGGGAGACGGGTAACGTCGCGAAGTGACCTTCCTGCAATAGCCCCGCTCACCATCCGGGTGTCAAGACAGTGGGAAGCGTATGGCAAGACAGACACGCTTGCGTAACGCTCCCCGGCAGCGATCCAACTCTCGAGATACCCATTGGCTGACGCTTACCGACACTTCTCACCCGGATCATTGTCTTGCGCCGGTAACAAGCCTCAGGTTAGCAAACACGGACTGAAGAGCCTGTTACAAATCAGGCCGCCATTGCTACCACCAGCGCCAGGGTGACGAAGATAATCAGCGCAAACCCCAAATCACCGTTCCCCGAATCAGATGGCGCTTCGGCGCGCAAATAGACCACCGGCGGCAACGAAGGCCGCGGTAAGGCCGATCCGATTGCCGTCGCGCCAAGCAGCACCGTCAGGCCGAGCAGCAACATGGTCATCATAGCGCGCCTCCTGTGTAAAAAGTGTCTAATTAACACTAAACTATAGCGATTGAAAAACGGGGTTATACCCGCTTGGTGTTAATTTTACACTATTTACCAGACGTTGTCAAGGAGAAGGCGCGAGATGTTTCCCGTGAAACATCTTTCCTGTCACAGGATGGTTAATCAGCGCTAACGACATTGATGAAACCGCATGGCTGTACCCGCCGCCAGAACACGAACGGGAACGCGCGATCCGTTGTGACAGCTCTATTACATCAGGCGCAGATCGGATATGAAAAGCGCCTTCGCAGCCATTCCGGCTGTGAGCGCGCCCATCTCATCAATTTCACTCCGGCTTAGACCAGGCAGATCGCGAGATAGTTGGAACAGTGCCACTACACTTTTCCTGCCAAGACACTGTTATGCAGAGGTATTCCCGGCTGCTACCAGGCGATAGCAGGTTATGTTACAGTTACCTTGCTTTGCTATAATACAGACACTCAATCCCCGGCATTAAGTTTCGGAGAACAAGATGCCATCACTGTTGCCCCTGACCTGGCGAGCAATCGCGCGCGCGCTACGCTCACTGCTGACTACCCGCTCCAAAACTCCGGTTCCGATCGCTGCGCCACCTCCCACGCAACGAGTTGCACTGCTGATTGACGGCGAAAATACATCGGCGAGCTTTGCCGAGCAGGTGGTGAAAATCGCTCGTCAGCAAGGCATTCTGTGCGAGCGACGGGTCTTTGCCAACTGGGCCTTACCCTCGTATCAGAACTGGATCGAACCGATCGCCCGCTATGATTTGCGTCCGATCCACCACGAACGGGTTTCGACCGGCAAGAATGCGATTGACATTCTGATAACCGTGGAAGCGATGGATCTGCTGTTTCAAGGCCGGATTGACTGCTTCTGTATCGCCGCGAGTGATAGCGACTATACGCCGCTGATTAAGCGGTTGCGGGCAGCGGGTATCAAAGTTGTCGTGATTGGGAACGGGAACACACCGGGCGCGTTGAAAGCGGCAGCCAGTCACTTTGTGTTACTGGAGAAGGTCGGCCCAGGACAGAGTGAGTCATCGCCACAGGAGTCGCCGCTGGCTCGTAGTGACGCATCAGAACCAAAGTTAACTCAGCCACACCAGGATGGGTCAATGATGCAGCCGCTAACCCACGCGCAGACCGCCTCAATCATCGCGCGATCGCCAGCGTCTACCATGCCTGAAGCTTTACCGACGAACGACCGGCTATTGCAGGTAGCCGCCTGCTGGCTGGTCAGAGCTATCGATGCAGCGCCGAAACGGGATGGCGATTGGGTGAGCGCCGGTTTGCTCGGCCAGTCGCTGCGCCAGATCGATCCTGCCTTCAAGCCGGGTCAGTTCGGTTACGGCAGTCTGGCGAAGCTTGTTAGAGCTTGCTGTGCGCAGTATCCAGAGGTGTTTGCCCTACGTGAGCAGACCAACGGACAAGTCGATGTTCGGCTGGTACGCACCTTCCCCCCAGACACATTGGCCGGTCATCGCCGGGATGACGCTGCCCAACCGCAATAACGTCGGTTGCAACTGCGGAATCGCTACTCCTCAAACACGGCGCGAACCCGGAACATCCCATCTTGCTGATCGGGCGCGTTGGCCAGCGCCTGTTCCTGGGTGAGCATCTCGCCAACCACATCTGGACGCCAGACGGTGGTCAGGCCGGTCACCTGTGCCGTAGGCGGAACGTCGCTGACATCGACTTCCTGCAGCATCGCGATGTAATCGAGGATAGCCGAGAGCTGCGCGCGCATGACGGCCACTTCGTCATCCGTGAGGGCAAGGCGGGCAAGGCGAGCCACGTGGCGAACCTGAGCTTCGGAGAGAGACATAGCCACCTCACTAAAAATTATGCAACACCTGATTCTTTGCGCAACTTTTGATCACGCCCTGAGACTACTAATACCTGGCGAGTGTATAGCAAGCGTTGCACCGCAGTAATATGCGAAGCGACACCAACAGCGATTACCGCCCACTCTAGCACAGGCAAATTGGGGATTAGAGGCATCAACAGCAGGCCGAGTAGCAACAAACCGAGCTTCTCTTGCCGACCGGCAAATCCGACATTGCACGACGCCAGCTTGCCGGTAGCCTCGGCCCGCGCCCGCACATAGCTGGCCATCACCATGCCAAAGATAGCGAAGAGTGTCCACACCGGCGCTACCACGCCAGAGAGCATCAACCCGCCCATGACAAACGCCTCAGCGTAGCGATCGGTCACGTGATCAAGCACCGTGCCATACTCACTGGCTTTGCCGCTGGCTCGCGCCGTGGCGCCATCAAGGACATCGGCTAGACCCATCAACAAGATAGCTGCTACTCCCCACAAAAAAGCGCGCTGTGAGAGAAGGTAGCCGGCCACTACACTGAAGAGGAGACTCAGGTAGGTAAGCGCGTTGGGATGGATTCCCAAGCGAGTGCAGAAATGACCGAGCGGCAACGAGGCCTGCTCATAAAATTGGCGAAAGCGGGCAAGCAATGGCATCATTGACATTCATCCTCTAGCTAGAGCGCTGCTCAAGCGCATACCCCCATCCATTGCCAGATTAGCGATACTGCTGCACCAGTGACGCTGTCCGCCGCTCCACTTCGGCGGATGTGATCGGCGCGTCAGGACCGGTATACTCAATCCAGATTGAGGCGGTAGCTGCGCCAGTGCAACCGGCGCGGAACAGATCGAAGGGATCAGACAGGTAGGCATGGAGAAAACCGGCCAGATAGGTGTCACCGGCCCCGGTTGGATCGCGGGCTTCGGTCGCGTAAGCAGGAATGGCGATCGACCGCTCACCGTCATCGATGTGCGAGCCGGCTTCAGCCAGAGTCACAATGGCAATTGCGCATCCGGTTTCGCGTAGACGCCGCGCGGCCAGTGCCGGATCATGGCGAGGGTCGATACCGGTAATCACCTTTGTCTCGACCTCGTTGGCCTTGATGACGTGACAGAGGGGAGCAATCGCGGCGAAGGTCTCGGGGAGAAAATGCTCGATCCGGCCATCCGGGCCAAACCGTCGTAGGAGACCTTGCGGATCGAGAAAGATCGGCGCATCGGTACAAGCGCGAATCGCCTGGATCAAGTCGAGCGGTGTCTCTTGCAAAATGGGGCCAACGATCACCGCTGCCGCGCTGACGATTGCTGCCGGTACCGTCTGAATCGGTTCGGCAACGCCAAGCACATCGAGCGTGCGATCGCCACGCGCATCGTAAACGAGTTTAAACCCTCCCGTTTGCGGCGACAATTCAACGAATGGCTCTATTCCATAGCGGACAAGTTCCGATTGAAACCGGTTGATGTAATCCGGACCCACTCGTCCAACCAGTCCGGTCGCGCGACCGAGGCGACTCAGGGCAAGGCAGGCATTGGTAGAACACCCAGAGAGCACGCGACCGTCGGTGTGCGCGACCGGCGTGATAATCTCATCATACACAGGATTGCCAAAAGCAATAATTGTCGTCATATGGGCATCCACTCGCTAACTTCCGGCTAAACGATCGTACAACCCTTGCAACTGTTCATCACCATACAGCGTAATCGTTACTCTGATGGTTTTTCCACTCCGGGCAATCTGCACCGGTGTTTGCAACAACTCTTCAAACATTTGCTGAGCCATGCGGTCTTCAGGTGAAGCACCCATTGGTGAACGTATGCGATCGGGAGGCTCTCGCGTTGATAACGTGGGCGGTATGGGACTACTCCGGCTACGTATCTCGGCCAGCGCTGCACCGATCTCGGTTCCCGCGGCCAGGGCGGCGCAGAATCGCTCGGTTTCAGCGCGGTTTAGACGATGGGTCATGACCGCTTCGCAGGCTGTCGCCTGAAGCTGCGGGTCGGCCAGTTGTTGCAATGCCAGCGCCTGTGCCGGTTCGATCTGACCAGCGCACAGGGCATTGCGCGTGGCAGCCACCAATCCAGGTTGAGTAACCAGTTCGGCGAGCCGTTCTACATCGCGCACCGAGAGTTCGCGCGCCTTAATCAATTCCAGCGCAGCCTGTTGGTCTGCCGGATCCTCGAGGCGCAGCAGAGCGCGACCGTGCCCGGCGCTGATCACACCGTCAAGGAGGGCCTGTCGCGCGGTTGGAGTAAGGCGGAGCAGGCGACGGCTGTTGACAATCGCCACCCGACTCTTGCCAACCCGACGGGCAATCTCTTCATCACTCAGACCAAACTCTCGCCGCAGTGTCTCATAAGCTTGCGCTTCTTCTAGCGGGTTGAGATCGGCACGCTGGACATTTTCGACCAGAGCCAGTTCCAGGAATTGCTGCGGGGTAGCATTTTTGACGATAGCCGGCACTGTCGTCAAACCGGCCATGCGGGCGGCGCGCCAGCGCCGTTCGCCGGCGATCAGTTCGTAGCCGCCTGCCGGATCTTCGCTCACGATCAGGGGCTGCAAGACACCGTGGGCTTGAACAGACGCCGCTAATTCGGCGAGTGCCGTTTCATCGAAGGAGGTACGAGGTTGAGCGCGATTGGCCCGGATGGCGGTTACCGGCAATTCGCGCACCATGGTTTGATCGGTGGTGGTTGATGGAATAAGCGCATCCAGGCCGCTGCCTAAACCACGTTTCCGGCTCATACTCGCTCCTCTCGCCCAATCAATTCGTCGGTGAGCAGCGCATAGGCTTGCGCGCCGCGCCCATGGGGATCATACTCATAAGCCATACGTCCATGGCTTGGCGCTTCACTCAGACGCACGCTGCGTGGGATGAGGGTGCGACAGATAAGCTGTGGAAAGTAACGTTGCACTTCGTCCACAACCTGCTGCGCCAGATTGGTGCGGCCATCGTACATGGTCATCACGACTCCCAGGATGCGCAGGAGTGGGTTCAGATGCTCGCGCACCCGCTCTAGAGTTGTTTTGAGTTGCGCCAGGCCTTCGAGGGCCAGATATTCACATTGCAACGGAATCAGCACCGACTGAGCGGCGCAGAGTGCGTTGAGGGTTAACAATCCCAGCGAGGGAGGGCAGTCGATCACGATCCAGTCGTAGCGGTGTAGCAGTGGCGCTATGCCATCACGCAGGCGCCATTCGCGCCGTTCCAATGTGACCAGTTCCACGGCAGCGCCGGCCAGTTCTTGATCGGCGGGAATAATATCGAGTCGCTCACGCCCACTGGCGAGCGGTATCGTTTCCGGCGGCGCGCCACCGAGGAGGAGATCGTAGGTCGTGACAGTCAATGCTGCTTTGGCAATGCCCAGGCTCGTTGTTGCATTGCCTTGTGGATCGATATCAATCAAGAGCACCCGCCGGCCACGACGGGCCAGTTCACCGGCAAGATTGACGGCAGTCGTGGTTTTGCCAACGCCGCCTTTCTGATTTGCAATTGCCAGTACGCGCGGTTGCGAGCCTGTCGCTTGCTGTTTCACGTGAAACACCCACACTAAGCAGCTACCCTGGCTGCTATTGTACCATAGGCAGCAGACAGAACGAACCTGAGCCCCGGTTACAGGGCCAGTTCCTTTGCGAATGCCCGCCGGTTATCGAGGAAACAGCCTGGCAAGATTTCAAAGGAGAGCAACCGGATAGATAGTGCCCCGCCTTCCGGTGAAATTGGCAACGCAAGCTTCATCAGCAAGCTGCATCCACGCAATGCGCGCGCCGGCTGCACACATCCACCGTGTGATACTTGAGGAAATGGCTGTGCAGAGGATGGTAAACAAGACGTTCAGATCAGTCCAAAGGGCCAGGCATCAGCCGCTGCCTCCAGGTTCAAACCCTATCACGGCAAATACCGTAGTGGATTGACCGCCCGTCCGTTCACGAGAATGGTAAAGTGGAGATGAACACCGGTTGAGTAACCGCCTCCGGCGCGATCGTAAGTGCTCCCCATGTGGCCGATCAACTGCCCGGCACTCACCTCCTGCCCAACCCGTACCACCGGTCGCGCAATCAGATGGCCATAGATGGTCTCAATTCCACCGGGATGCCGAATCTTGACGCAATATCCGTAGCCGCTACACCAGCCGGCTTCGTAGACCCATCCCCGACTGGCGGCAACAATCGGCGTCCAGGCCACATTGGCAATGTCAATCCCGTTGTGAAACCCTCCCCAACGTGGCCCAAACCCCGATGTTAACACCCCGCGCGCTGGCCATACCCATCGCGGTGGTGGCGGCGGGAAGTCTCGAACCTCTGGCAGCGTAACGACCTCAGCCGGATCGACCTCTAGCAGATCGCTCCGGATCCAACCGGTAACGTCACCAATCTCTATCTTGAGCCAGTCATTATAACGACCACGTAACGCTACCTGCCGCCCCGCTGCCAGTTGCGTCTGCCGCGGATAATCGGTGCCGGGGCCAGACCGAACATTTGTTTCATCAGCTAAAATGACGCCAACCAGTTCGGCCTTGCGCTGCGCAAATGACTCCTCCTGCGTCACCGTCCAGGTCAAGCGACCGCCAGGAATGAAGATCTCGCGCCCGACAATTAGTTGCCCGTCTTGCAGTCGGTTTGGGGCAAACGTGATAATCGCTTCCGGCGCGACACCGTATCGCCCGGCAATTACCGCCAGCGTCTCGCCCGCGGCCACCGTATGGGTAGCGCCCGCAAGACAGGCAATCCGCAACGGTTGACCTACCCGTAAAGCATCACCACGATCAAGCTGATTAGTCCAAACCAGTGTGCTTAATGGGATTTGGTAGCGTGCTGCTACTTCGGCCAGCGTCTCACCCTCACTCAACAGGTGCGTAGTCTGGAACGCTGTTACAACCGGTATAGGAGCGCTAAGCGCCGGAGCTACAGGCTCCGGTTCATCTGCTTTGACCGATGATCGTCGCACCGCCGGCGCAATTTTCACTGCCTGCTCCGCCGGTGTCGTCACAACGAGAGTGGCAACTTTAGTGACGGGATGAGGCTCCATCAAAGCCTGCCAGGGAAGCAACTGATCGATGGAAAGAATCAACGCAATCACAACGATCAGCAGGAGATGTCCTGTTCGGCGTGATGGTTGAAACCGCCAGCGAATCGCGCGTCTCTCCAACGACACTGCCGCCACACCAGATGAGTGATAGTATTGACCTTCGCGTAAACGCCGCGCAAGTTGACGGGCCGCAGCCAGCCGGCGCTGACTTCGGTTCCATCGCTCAAACCAGGGAGGTCGATCAAAGATAACCTGCATGCTCGTACTCGCTCTTCTTACCGGGAGAGCATACACCGGGCAGATTGGTTTGTCAATCTTGACGGCATCTTTCGTCGCATGATAAGATATAACTGCTGATTCTTCCGCTGCCCGATCCGGATCCCACTTAAGCGCCGGAGATGGGCGTTTCATGAAAGGCCGGCCGATGATACGAGTCGTCGTCGATAGTATCCGTGTCAGCCTGTTGACGCAGAGCCGGGTCGTCGTCCTCCGTGAAACTGAAGGAAATCGTTACTTGCCCATCTGGATCGGTCAGTTTGAGGCCGATGCCATTGCGATGGCAATTCAGGGTCACGAGCCGCAACGACCAATGACGCACGACCTGCTCAAGGCTGCCATCGGCGAACTGGACGGTTTGGTCCGTCACATTTATATCAATGACATCCGCGATAACACCTTCTTCGCGCGGATTCTGATTGACCAGGCCGGGCGCGCGATTGAGCTTGATGCCCGTCCTAGTGATGCCATCGCGCTTGCCGAACGAGTTCAGGCGCCGATCTTTGTGGCTGACCACGTGCTCGAGCAGGCTGGGGTGCTGTTTGATGAAGAAGAACAGTCCGAAGATGTCACGCCTCCTGCGCCGAGCCGCAGCGCAGAACCAGCCGCTGAGACCTCTTCGGAAAATGAGCCTGAACTCAACGAAGATTCACTGTCGATTTTCCGTAACTTCATTAATACGCTCGATCTTGACGACCGCGATCGTCCAGGGGAAAAATCGTAAGGCGTATTCAGAGTGCCTCGGCAACAGGGCGGGTGAACCGCCCTGTTCCTGTTTTTACCCCTTGTGGATAACTGGCAATATTATGTGGAAAACTCGTCACCTTTGTGGATAACCTGCGGAATATCGCGTGTATAGTTCGTGGACGCTTTGCGGAAGCTGCCGCTTATGGTGTCATGCACTCTTCCCATGTGGAAACATGTTCCCATGATTTCCACATGCCGAATCTAGCCTCAATATGCTGTATCTACCGGTTCTTCCACATCTTCCACAGCCCTATCACCACGGCGATTTCCAAATCACTTGTTTATTATCATGAAACTTATGGTACCGAATTACAGCTAGAGGTGTAAATTGTTCTATGGCCCCACAGCAAGATACGTTGTGTGCTCCCTTCCCGCCACTTGTTAGCCGGATTGCTCAGGAAGCAGTCGTAGTTGATGATCAGATTCTGAAAATCGACCATTTCCTTAACCACCGCATTGACCCGAGCTTGATGCAAGCGATCGGGGCGGAGCTGGCAACTCGCCTGGATCGGTTTTGTCCCGATCTGATCGTAACCGCCGAAGCGAGCGGGATTCCACCGGCATTGGCCGCGGCGCTGTCCGCCCAGCTCCCGCTGGTCTACGCTAAAAAGTATGATCCCGACGTGCCGACGCCGGCGTTGACCCGCCGGGTTCCCTCTCCAACTAGAGGGCGCGAAACCCAACTGGTCATTACTGCTCGCTTTCTCCCTGCCGGCGCGCGGGTAGCCATCGTTGACGATTTTCTTGCAAATGGACGCACCGCTCTGGCACTGGCCGAAATGATTCGGGAAGCCCGCGCCACAGTGGTTGTTGCTGCATTTGTGGTTGAGAAATTGTTTCAAAAGGGGCGCGAACCGTTGCTTGAGTTGGGTATTCCTGTGGTCGCGCTGGCGCAGATCGAGCGGTTTGTCGCCGGTCAACCGATATTGGCCGGTTGGCCGCTGGGTAGTTGAAGGACTGTAAGCTGATTAATGCAATGCTAACCGTGTCGCAGTTTGGGATAGGCTGGCCTTCCTTTTCCAGGTCAATGCATTCATCCGTGCCGATGCCATTCCTCCGTTCGCAGAGGAGAACCGGTTCGTCTTGACCGATGTCCTGGCGATTGAAGCTTGCGGTGAAGCTGCATTTTCTCCGTCACGCGCTGCCAAAATAGCGCAACGCCAGGCGTAACCGCTCTTCCAGCGCCGCAGGCGCATCAGGCGGCAAGGCGGCAATCGCCGCCGCCGCCTCAGCGGCACTGTAACCTAAACTGACCAGGATGTCACTCAGTTCACGATCAATGCTAGCCACACTGGAGCTGACTGCGCTGGTCGGCTGGCGTAAATCGATCTTGCCACGCAGCTCGAGCACGATGCGCTCAGCTGTTTTCTTCCCGATACCCGGTACCCGGGACAAGCGGGTAATGTCGCCGCCGGCGATCATCGCGCGCACTTCATCTGGTGAACCACTCGAGAGCAGGCTGAGCGCCAGCTTTGGACCAACTCCACTGACGCCGATCAGTTGCTCAAACAGGCTGCGCTGAGCGAGATCACTAAATCCGTACAGCGTGAGCGCATCTTCCCGCGCGATCAACGTTGTATGCAAGAACGCTTCACTCCCCACTGCGCCGGCGGCAGCCAGTGTCGTTCGAGGCGCGTAGATAAGGAATCCGACTCCACCGGTTTCGACGACCAGGTGATCACTGCCTATGCTTTGAATAATGCCGCGAATTGATGCAATCATGAGAAGAGAACCTTGTTCATTATTGTTGGGAGGTCACCGGTTATGATCCGTTCGCCGTTTCGTTCGTTTGGTCTGGTGTTTGCTCAGTTTTCCTGCCTGGGTGCAATTGCCTTGACTGGACCATTGCTTCCTTCCTCGCCGATTTCGTTCGGTCTGCTGATCGGTGGCGTTGCGCTCGGGTTGTGGGCTTTGCTCACAATGCGTTTGCGTCGTCTATCAGTCTTGCCTGATCCGTTGCCGCAGACCGAACTGGTGTGCGTTGGACCGTATCGCCTGATTCGCCACCCGATGTACGCCAGCCTTCTGCTCATCACACTTGGCTGGATTTTGGCGGCGCCAGAAATCTGGCGTTGGACGTTATGGTTGCTTTTGCTGGTCGTATTGGTGGCCAAGCTGCAATACGAAGAACGCCTCCTCCTCGCGCAACTTCCCGGCTATCGCGAGTATCAGCAGCGTTCCTGGCGGTTGGTGCCACTGCTTTGGTAACCTGCCCGATCTTACCATGTCCCAACCAGCGTGGCGATCATTGCGCCACTGATCAGCAGTAGCGCCGGCGCGATTGCGTGTCGCAGTTTTCGGTGACCACCGAATAGCGCAATGGCGCCTTTCACCAGCGTATTGGTTAATGCGGCAATGCCGATGGCGTTGGCGGCGGTAGTGCTATCTATACCTTCTGTGGCAATTGCCAGCTCGCTGAGCGATAGCGTGATCGCATCAACATCAACTAGCCCACCAAACAGACTGCTGACAAGGATTCCGGTATTGCCAAATTGCGCGCGGGCGACATTGGCGCCAACCAGGATGATAGTGTAGAGCAGGCTAAAGCCAATCGCTGAACGCAACTCCAGCGGATTGCCCAACAGTAGTGGCGTTTCCTCATGCTGACGAGACTGGCGGGCCAGCCACCCTCCCCACAACAGGCAACAACCTCCCCCAACAATCAGGGTTGGCCATAATGCCTGCAAAACCGCCGGCGCGACAGTACCGGTTAGTAGCCCTATCCGCGCAAACATAACGCACCATGCCAGCATAATGGCCAGCGCATACTCACGGCTCAGTTCTGGCGCTTGTCGGCTGCGTTGGGTGTTACTGAGCGTCACAGCAGTTGATGAGACGATCCCGCCGATTAGACCGGTCAGCGCAATGCCGTGAGTTGTGCCAATAATCTTATGTAAAATATAGCCGCTAAAACTCAACGTTGAGATCAGGACTACCAGCAACCAGATCTTCTGTGGATTCACTACCTCAAACGGCGCCGGGCCGATCGAGGTGTTTGGCAAGACGGGTAAGACGACGAGACTGATCGCAGCCAGCGTCAGGGCTGCCTGCATATCCTGCGCGCTGAGCTGACGCGCCAGTCCATGTAAACGCGCTTTGAGGGCCAGGAGCACTGTGACAGCTACCCCAACCGCTGTAGCCACAGTTCCGTATCCCCACGCTACCAGACCGCCGCAGAGCATCGTGATCAGTACCGCCATCTCGCTGGTCAATCCGACCCCTTCGCGCTGGCTGCTCAAGATATACGCTGCGATCAGCAATCCACCGACAACCAGCGTTAACGCAGCAAAGATCTCCGGTGCCTGCAATGTCAGTGCTGCCAGTCCGGCGGCGCATCCGATCACGCCAACGATAGCGTAAGTGCGCACACCCGCAAAGAGATCCTCGCTTGCGCCATACGCATGTTCGCGCTGCAAGCCGATCAAGGCGCCAATCAGCAATGCCAGGCCAAACTGGTAAAACAATTCGGTTTGCGCAGTATTGTCGAGCATGATTCGCCTGCCAAACAATCAGGTCGCCTGAGCATCGCGTTGGGTCGTGTCAGCGTTACGGCGACACTGGATGACAGCCATTGACAGGCATCATCTTCTCCTGTACCGGTATCGGCGACACTGCCGCCACGCGCGCCAGGGCGAAGGCTTTTGTCTAGCATACTGTGCCGGTGGCGGCGCTGCAAGCGTCCAATCGGTTAACGTCACGCTCGCATTCATAGGCGACAAGATCAGTCACCGGTTCTGGCTCGCGATACCGGACGAAAGTCAGCGTTGCCGCCCAATGACTGCCGACAAGCGGGGCCGCGCGCGCGATTCGTTTGCTGTTGATGTGTTCCAGAAGTCAGGCTGATGTCAGGTGGTCCGCTTCTCGCCAGTAGGGGGTGAAAATCGCTCCACCCGTTGCGCTGCCAAAGCTCCGGCAGCGCGTGGCGCCCCAGCGGTGACCGTAAAGCGCAATGTAAGCGCAAAGTAACGCATCTGCCTCGTCTTCGATGGCTTTAAGGTTTCTGCTCTCTATTCGGTCGGGTGATTGAACGGGCCAGAGCTGATCGACTCCAATCAGGGGTGGATCGCCGGTTGTCAGGCTGGCCAGCAGGTTAAGGTAGCGTGCCAGCTCGCGACGGCGCTCAATCGGCGACCGCCCAGGTCGCGCTTTGTATTTGAGAATGCGAGGTAATCGAAACAAGACCACGGTCGCCGGGTGGGGAAAAACCTCAATGACAAACCTGCCGCTTGCCGCCGCTTCAATCGCCGGTGTGTAGACAAATCCATCCGCTGCCAGCTCATCCAGCAGCTTTTCACCACGCGCGCCGCCGTAACGCGCCAGCAAACGCCGGTTAGCCGGGTGTGGGCCGGCGTCATACTTGCGGAAAGCCGCAGCCAGTTCGGCCTCAGCGGAGCGACGGCCAGTCTCATTGGGCACCAGCAACGGCGCATCAACTGCCAGAATCGCCGGCGCGTCACCGATCAACCGGCGAATTGTTTGCACAATCTCGGCGGTCGTTTGTAGCCGACATGGCGGCTGGACAACCTGCGCTCCTGCCGGTGTGCCGGCGCAGACCGCAAAGCCGCTCGGGTTGCGCTCTGACCAGGCCAGATCAAGGCCGAGATAGAGCGTTTGGCGCGAAGGTGTAACGTTCATTGCCGGTTGCTCGATTATAACTCTGTCACCTCGGTCAATGCGCTACAGTATGAGCAAATATATACGACAGGGAGGTCTCTATGAGCCTGCTCAAACCACCCCCCACGACGATGGTTGTGGTCTGCCGTATCGGCAGTCAATACGTGGCGTTACCGATGCAGAACGTCGCTCACACGGCCCGTCTCAGTGAGCTGATGCCCTTCAGTGATGCGCCGCCAGTTGTCTGTGGTATTGTGACACTCCATGGCGCGACAGTTCCGGTCATCGATGGTCGTTCGCTTCTCGGTGAGCCACCCGGTTACGAACTTGACAGCCACATCCTGCTTGCAGCTCCTGAGTTCGATCAGCCTCCTGAAATCGGTTTGCTGGTTGACGAAGTGATAAGCCTGCATCGAGTCGGTGCAGACGGGATCACCCCACTCGAACACATTGATGGTATCTCGTGTGGCGTCGTGCGCGATCTGCCCCAGCCTGCGCTCTTGCTTGATGTCGATGAATTGTTTGCGCTCGCTCACGGCGGTGCGCGTGATTGATGATCGCGAAGGGCGAGACGCCAACTTCGGTGTCTCGCCCGCAACGTTGTGTGCCGTTACAGGCGAACCGGGCGCGCAACCGGCGCCGGTTGCGTGAGCGGCAGGTCTTCACTGATGAACTGGACTGCGCTCTTTGCCGCTTCCAGGATGGTCATCAACCCGCTTCCCGGATGCACTGCGCCGCCGATCCAGTAGAGCTGACGGGCGCCGTTGTGTCGAATATGCGGGCGGAACGGCCCAAGCTGACTCCAACTGTGAATCAGATTGAAGACTGCGCCGAGATAGGTATGGTGCTCATCGCGCCACGTCTCGGCGGTGTAGCGTCGTTCAACCACGATGTGCCGCTCGACATCCTCAAATCCTAATTTCACCATCTGGCGAATGATCAGATCACGGTAGCGTTGCTCGACTGCCGGCCAGTCAACCGGGTAGCGCAGATTGGGAACGGGCACAAGCACAAACAGTGTGCTATGGCCAGGCGGAGCATTGCCCGGGTCAACAATTGTCGGGTTGCAAACGTAGAATGACGGATCTTCTTCATCAAGCACTGCGCTCTTCGCCCATAGCGGATCGTTGCGCCGAATGCTCGCCGAGAGGTAGAGCTGATGATGCGGCAGATCATCCCACCGTCGATTCACCCCCAGGTAGAGCATAAACGTCGAGCACGAAAACTCCATCGAGTTGAGTTTCTGATCGGTATACGTGCCGCGCGCGTGAGGCGGAATGATGTGACTGAGGGCATAGCCAAAGTCGGCGTTAACCACCACGGCGTCAGCAGGTACCCGTTCTCCGCTAACCAGTTCGACTCCACAGGCCCGGCCATTTTCGACCAGTACCTGCTTGACCGGCTGATTGTAGTGAATGACCACGCCTAGATCAGTCGCCGCTCTGGCAAGTCCCGCTGCCAGAGCGCGAAACCCACCGATCGGATGCCAGATCCCTTCGGCAAATTCCAGGAAGGTCACCAGGCTGAAGACGCTCGAGCATGCCGTCGGATGCATTCCCAGATATTTTGCCTGATACGAGAGCGCATACACAACCCGCTCATCGCGGAAGAAGCGCTTGAAGTGATCGTACAGACTTTCCCATGGCCGGAATGCCAGCGCCGCTGCCACTTCGCGCGGCTTCAGATAGCCGAGAGGCGTTCGCACCGGCGTGCCAAGGTATGGTTCGTAGCCGACTACATACTTGCGAATATGCTCGATGTACCAGCGTTCAAACGCTGCCGGTAGCTCCGGGTCGAAGCGGGCCAGTTGCGCTTTGAAGGCGGAAACATTTGAGGTCAGATCGAGATGTTCGCCATCCCAGAAACGAATCCGGGTATTGGGATCCAGTCGTGTCAGCAAGACATAATCACTGAAACGCAACCCGGCGCTCTCGAACAACTCATCATAGACCCGCGGTACCTGCAAGATGGTTGGCCCGGTATCAAAATGATAGTCGCCGAGGGAGAATCCCCGCATGCGTCCCCCTGGCCTGTCAACCGCTTCAAAGATCTCGACCTGATACCCGCGTCCGGCCAGCCGAATGGCCGTGGCCAAACCTCCAGGTCCCGCGCCAACAATCACAATCCGTTGTGACACAAACTACTCCTCTGCCGTGTAGCAAACTCTTGTTGCACTATCTCCTGTTTGAGTATACACCGCTTTTCGGTGCCGGTCACGCCCTGGTTCGATTCGGTTCCCGGCAGACAATGGAGATCCGCTATTGGATTGTGGATAACTGGTGGAATTGTGGATAACATGGGGAATGTTCATAACCTGATCAGCGTTAACGTTCGTCTAATCTTCGATTAATCAAGATCTAATACAAGACTGTTACACTTACCATCGTCAAGCGGAGTGATTTGCGGTGGTTGCCGCGCGACAGATAAGTTTTCAATCTGCCCACCGCCCTCATCCCCTCTCTCCGGCTACCCGCGAAGGGTGGCCGTTGTTGATTCTTGCACTTCTTGCCTTCCGCTAATAGCACTGAATCTGTAATACTGTCAATTTGTCCTGTGAATCCGGTGTGCATGTTTTCTGCAGGCCGTAATGACAGACAGTCGGGGCTGGCGGTTGTTTCTCGCTCAGGTTCGATTGCTGGTGTTACCTGAAAACGCGCCACGACTACGCGAGCGATCTTGGTGATTCTGATCGTGCCATTACTGCGGTAGGCACTATGTTCTGCTCAAGCGCCGGATCAATGCCGGCGTGAATGACACCTGCGCCAGGCAGACCGGTTTGCCTGGCGCAGATGGCGCGTGATCGTGCGACATGCGTTGACACCTGTAGGCAAGAATGGTATACTGCCGCCACATGCAAATAGCCGACGTTGATCAGGAAGAGTAGCAAGCGCGGCGACAGTCCAGCGAGCCGGTGATGGTGCGAGATCGGCGAGTTCGGCGCTTGTGAATGGGCCTGTGAGTCGCGCGGCAAACCGGGAATCTTTCCCGCAGTAGTCGTTGCCGGAGACGCCACCGTTATCAGGGCGCTGGGTGTGAAGCGGCAGAGCCGACAGCACCCGCAGAGTGCGCCGTTTGCGCGAGCAGCGGCGAACGAGAGTGGCACCGCGGTTTACCCGTCTCTCGACCAATCTGGTCGAGAGCTTTTTTGTTGGTTGATTGCAGTGCATGAAGGAGAGGTGTCCGTGGAAACCATCAAGTATCTGCTCAGCGAAGATCGCCTGCCCGAGACGTGGTACAACATCGCTGCCGATCTGCCATCGTTGCCACCGCCGCCGTTGCATCCAGGAACCGGCCAGCCGATTGGCCCGGCTGACCTTGCGCCACTCTTCCCAATGGAGTTAATCAAACAAGAGGTCAGTACCGAGCGCGCCATCCCCATCCCCGACGAGGTGCGGGCAATCTACCGGCAGTGGCGGCCTACCCCTCTTTTCCGCGCGCGTCGTCTTGAACGGGCGCTCGATACGCCGGCGAAGATTTACTACAAGTACGAAGGAGTCAGCCCGGCGGGCAGCCACAAGCCTAATACCGCCGTCGCCCAGGCCTACTATAACAAGCAAGAGGGTGTTCGCCGGCTCGTCACAGAGACCGGCGCCGGTCAGTGGGGGTCATCGCTGGCCTTCGCTGGCGCGCTCTTTGGTCTTGAAGTTGAAGTCTTCATGGTCAAAATAAGCTACAATCAGAAGCCCTATCGGCGGGCGCTGATGGAGACCTACGGCGCGCGCGTGATCGCCAGTCCCAGCGCCGAGACGGCTGCCGGTCGCGCAATTCTGGCCGAGCATCCCGATAGCACTGGCAGTCTCGGTATTGCAATCTCTGAGGCAGTTGAGGTGGCGGCTCAACGCGACGATACCCGCTATGCGCTTGGCAGCGTGCTCAATCATGTGCTGCTCCACCAGACGGTCATTGGTCAGGAAGCGCTGCTCCAGCTCGAGATGGCCGGCGATTATCCAGATGTGGTGGTTGGTTGTACCGGCGGCGGTTCTAACTTCGCCGGTATCGCATTCCCCTTCATCGGAGCAAAACTGCGCGGCGAGCGCCCGCTGCGCGTCGTTGCGGTAGAGCCGGCAGCTTGCCCGTCACTCACCAGGGGCAAGTATGCCTATGACTTTGGCGATACCGCCCATCTGACCCCACTGATCAAGATGCATACCCTCGGTAGCACGTTTGTGCCGCCCGGCATTCACGCCGGTGGCTTGCGCTACCACGGGATGGCGCCGCTGGTCAGTCACCTGCTCGAGCTGGGCGTTATCGAAGCCATCGCGATCCAGCAGCTCGAAACCTTTGCCGCCGGGGTGCAGTTTGCCCGGGTCGAGGGTATTTTGCCGGCGCCCGAAGCCAATCATGCCATTGCCGGCGTCATCCGCGAGGCGCTCCGCTGCAAGGAGGAGGGCAAGAGCGAGGTTATCCTGTTTAATCTCTGTGGCCACGGCCATTTCGATTTGCAGGCCTATATGGATTATCAGGCCGGCAAGCTGCGCGACTACGAATATTCCGATGCCGAAGTCGCGATGGCTCTGGCCGGTTTGCCGTCGGTCGGCTAGGAACAACTTGAACGGGCCGTGAGGAATGCCACGGCCCGTTACCAAACCGTTAACGCGAGGTGGTGAACATAACCTGTACCGTATTCAGTGGCCCGGCTGCATCGATAATCAGGTAGCGACTCGCGCCGATCTGCTCGATCTGGAGCGATGCTGACGCGCCATTCAAGATAACTGCTTGCGGATTGGCTCCGGCAGGGAGCAGCAGTCGCAACCGAAATGTTTCGCCGCTCCCGGTGACAGCCAGCTCAATGCGCCCTGGCTGACCGACAATGGCAGGAGTAAAGCGCCAGTGGTAGGCAACGTATCCATCGCCGGCAGCGTATCGCGCAACAGCGTAGACATCACGAATCTCGTGAACGGGATCGGCCAGCCAGCGCGGCGAAATAACGACTGCGTTGAAGTTTACCTGTCGATCTTCGATGCCGGCGGCGCCTTCGATCAACGCGCCGAGCATAGCGCTGGCTCCCCAGCCGTCAGTGGGGAGAAATTCACGCACTGGCGCGATCCCGCCGGTCGGGTAATACCAGAGGTAGGTTGCGCCGGTGCGCTCGATCAGATCAATGTAACGTTGCAGAATGTTGAAGCCGTAGGCTTCGTACCCGAAGCGAAATGCGCCGCGCGCCAGCTCGCCGCCAACGAGCGGCATGACACCGCCGTTAACGTATTCGCCGGGTCGTTCACCCAGCCGGTTGTTCATACCGAAAGCGCTGGCGGGAAAGGGTGGATCGATACTGTACCATTCGGCAAAAGCAACGCGGTTGGGATCGTTCAGTCGGCGCAGATATTCACCAACAATCGCCTGCCCTTGCGATTCACTCAGCACACCGCGATTGAGCGCAATGGCATTTGAGAGGCTCAATTGCTCGGCTTCATTCACGCCGGGCACATCGTAGGGGATGAGTTTGACGTGATGGGTGTAAAAACGGCCATTCCAGCTCAGCGCATTGAGGCGCGTCATGATGTCGGCAGCAATGATTCGGCGCACCGCGGCCAGATCGGCCTGACCTGCCGCCTCTTCCATCAGGGCCAGCGCATTGAGTGCCGCTGCCAGGCCAGTATTGTCGCCGTGGAAAATGCCCCATTTGGTCTGCTCATCGATCCAGTGACGCGGCCCCAATTCACCCGTGTTCGGATTTACTACCGCCGGGCCATATTCGTAGTCCCAGGTGTCAATGGTGAACGGACGCTTCACCAGGCCAAGCGTTGGTTCCCAACGCAACGGATCGCGCAGCGTATAGTCGAGTGCCCGCTGAGCCGCAGGCAGCATCTTCAGCATCCAGTCGGTATTGCCGGTGACCTGCCACGTTTCAAAGATCAACTGGACAAAGAGATATTCAACATCGGCTTCGACCGGAGTGCGGAACGCTGGAATGCCCCATTCTGGCCGGGCCAGAAAGTCTGGCAGACTGCCATCGGGCGCTTGCGCGCGGGCGAAGGCCTCCGGCAGCGAGTAGAGATCGGTCTCAAAGTAGCGAAAGGCGCGATTCTGGTAGTAGTGATCGCGCAACCAGAGCAATGGGCTATCGGGCGAACGGTAGCCGGCCACCGGTTGCCCGTCAAGCTGATAACTCAGCCGGTCTGCCGCCATAAACTGGCGCACTGTTGGATAGAGGCGGTCGTAGCCGGTCACGCCACTACGCAGCGCGGTTTCGGCAGTAAGCCGATAGATCTGACCACTGGCGACCATCTCCCCGTCAGCGGTGAAGAGCGCAGCCCAGTGCTCACCCAATGCGCCGCGTGGTATCACCTCAATCCAGCCTTCGCCGTTGGCAATAGTCGATGGGAAGGCGCCGGCAAAGCGCCCGCGACTGTCGAAGACAAGCAGCGTGACCGGCCCCTCGTAGCCGGTGATGCGCGCAAAGACCGGCGTGGGTGTCAATGGTTGCACGGTTGGATGAAGACTGGTGAAACTGGCGGAGGTGTTTGCCAGCAGCGGCGTCGCCGGTATGCTCAGGCTACCGAGCAGCCCGATCAACATCAACCAAAGGAACGAACGCTTCATCGCATCCCTGTAACTATCGCGAAAGACAATGATGGCTTTAGTATATCATTAATTTTCTGATGGCTTTGTCATCGCATGTGCCTGCACAAAGGTCATCTGCTTGAGGAGAATAGTATGAATCGCAAACCTCGTGTCTTTTCCGGTATTCAGCCTTCGGGCAATCTGCATATCGGTAACTATCTGGGCGCAATCCAGCAATGGGTAATCGGTCAGGGGCAAAAAACCAATTTCATCTGTATCGTCGATTTGCACGCAATTACCGTTCCGCAGGAACCGACGGCTTTGCGCCAGCAAACTCGTGAACTGGCCGCATTGCTGATCGCCTGTGGAATTGATCCGCAACAGACCACGCTCTTCGTCCAGAGTCACGTGCGCGCGCATGCCGAGTGTTCGTGGATTTTTAGCTGCGTTACGCCGCTTGGCTGGCTCGAACGCATGACCCAATACAAGACAAAAGCCCAAAAACAAGAGAGTGTGATGACTGGCCTCCTCACCTATCCGGTGCTGATGGCCGCCGATATTTTGCTCTACGATGCCGACGAGGTGCCGGTCGGCGAGGATCAGAAGCAGCATATTGAATTGACCCGCGATCTGGCTCAGCGCTTCAATCATCTGTTTGGTGAGACGTTCGTCATTCCTAAACCGGTCATCCGTGAGAGTGGCGCCCGCATTATGGGGCTGAACGATCCATCGGTTAAGATGAGCAAATCGGAAACCACTCGCGGCCACGCCATCCGGATTGTCGATGATCCCGATGAGATTCGGTGGGCGATCAAGCGGGCTGTGACCGATTCGTACAATGAAATTCGGTTCAGTGACGATCCGGCGCGCGCCGGGGTAAATAACCTCTTGCAGATTTACGAGTTGCTGACCGGCAAGAGCCGGCCCGAAATTGAGGCCCATTTCGCCGGTAAAGGCTACGGTACGCTGAAGCGTGAATTGACCGAGGTCGTGATCGAGTCGCTTCGGCCTATTCGCGAGCGCTACTATCAGTTGATGAACGATCCGGCTGAACTCGATCGTATTCTCGCCATCGGCGCTGCCCAGGCTCGCGCTGTCGCCGAACCCAAGATGACCCAGATTCTCGAACGGGTCGGGTTTGTGTTGCCGAACGATCGTGTGTAATGCCGGTTGGGGCAGATCAATCAATGGGGAAATCGAATGTACTATCCAACCCTTGACCAGATGTACGAATTGCGCCATCAGGGCAATCTCTGCCCGATTTACCGCGAGATCATGGCCGATCTCGAAACGCCGGTCTCGGCATATCTTAAAATTGCCCAGGGCGGTCTCGGTTTTCTGCTCGAAAGCGTCACCGGTGGTCAGAATGTCGGGCGCTATTCGTTTATCGGCAGCGATCCGTACATGGTGTTACGAATGCACGATGGCGTGGCGCAGGCCACTCACGGCGGTTATAAGCAGACACTCTCGTATACTGACCCGCTCATCGTGCTTGAGAGCTATCTCAGTGCTTATCGTCCGATTCGGCTCCCTAATCTGCCGATCTTTGTTGGCGGCGCCGTCGGCTACCTCAGCTACGAATCGGCCCGCTATTTCGAGCGGTTGCCGATACCGTCGATACGACCTTACGACATGCCTGATAGCTGGTGGATGTTTGTCGATACACTGCTCGCCTTTGATCACGTCCGCCACAAGATCATCGTCATCTCGCATGTCCATCTCGATGTCGAGGATCTGGCTGCCGAGTATCAGCGCGCCGTCAACCGGATCGAGCTGCTGATTTCCCGCCTGCAAAGACCGTTGCCGCCGAGCGTCGGTTTCAGTCTGCGCAACTACGAGCCGCACAACACGCCATCCCGTTTGTCGCCCAATCCGGTCGCCTCGAATCGCACCGAAGCCGAGTTTAAGGCGGCAGTCTTGCGCGCCAAAGAGTACATCATGGCCGGCGACATCTTTCAAGTACAGATTTCCCAGCGCTTCAGCAAGGCCACGAGCGCCGACAGTTTCACCATCTATCGCGCCTTGCGCACCATCAATCCTTCGCCGTATATGTTCTACATCCGCACCGGTGAGGGCGATCTGGTTGGAGCTTCGCCAGAGATGCTCGTGCAGGTGCGTGATGGCAAAGTCACGACACGCCCGATTGCCGGCACGCGCTGGCGTGGTCGTGATGCCGCCGAAGATGAGCGCCTGGCTGCCGAGCTTCTGGCCGATGAGAAAGAGCGTGCCGAGCATCTGATGCTGGTCGATCTGGGTCGCAACGATCTGGGTCGGATCAGTGAACCTGGCACTGTGGAAGTGCCGGTGTTTATGACCATCGAAAAGTATAGTCACGTGCAACACATCGTCTCAGAGGTCACCGGTCGTCTGCGCGCCGATCTCAAGCCGATTGATGCTTTGCGCGCCTGCTTCCCTGCCGGTACCGTTACCGGCGCGCCTAAGATCCGTTCGATGGAGATTATCGCCGAACTGGAAGGTGAGCAGCGCGGTATCTACGCCGGCGCAGTCGGTCACCTTGGTTTTAACGGTGATCTTGACACGTGCATCGCCTTGCGCACGCTGATTGTCAAGGACGGCATCGCTTACGCTCAGGCTGCCGCCGGCGTGGTTGCCGATAGCACGCCTGAATACGAGTTCAATGAAAGCTGTAATAAAGCGGCGGCGTCACTGCGCTCGATTGATCTGGCTGAAGAATTGCAATCTGGTGTCTCGTAGTATGTCGATCGTTGCGTCATGCTGAGGGGGACGCGCGACGATTATCCGCATGTGACGGGTGAGCTACTCGATGGCGCAGCTCGCCCGTCAGCAAAAGGCACTGTTGTGAAGATCAAAACAATCTCAGTCGCCTTCTCTGACAGCCCGTTGGGGCGGGTGCTGGTGGCGGCTACCACGACCGGCCTGTGCGCCGTCTATCTGGGCGATAATGATTCTCCATTGCTGGATGCGCTACGCGCCGGGTTCCCGTTTGCCTCAATCAATCTCGCCGAAACCCAGGTGACATCGGCGGCAATTGCCGCGATTACAGCCTACCTGCGCAACGAAGCCGATCTCCCGCCATTGCCGCTCGATCCGGTGGGCACTCCTTTTCAGCAGCAAGTCTGGCAGGCATTGCGGGCCATTCCGCGTGGTAGCACTCGCACCTACGGCCAGCTTGCCGGCGCGCTCGGCCTGCCGGTCACTGCGGCGCGAGCAGTGGGTCGCGCGTGCGCTGCCAATCCACTGGCGGTCGTGGTGCCGTGTCATCGCGCGCTTGGCACCGATGGCAATCTGCGCGGCTTTCGTTGGGGGCTGGGCCGGAAACGCGCGTTGCTGGCGCTCGAAGGCGTGTTATTGCCTGAACTCGATTTATGAGCTGGCTTGCTACCACGCCTCAAATCGCGCGCTTGGCGCCGATAGCAATCTGCGCGGCTTTCGTTGGGGGCTGGGCCGGAAACGCGCGTTGCTGGCGCTCGAAGGCGTGTTATTGCCTGAACTCGATTTGTGAGCTGGCTTGCTACCACGCCTCAAGTGGCCTACCATTGTTGGAACAGCGGTCTACGCACTGGCAGGAGCGCATGATGCTCGCGCGTTGCCTGAAGCTCTCATCACAGACTTGTTCGATCAGAGCATATCGATAGCGATAACTGTCGCTTCTATATGCGTGCTGGCTCGCTCATTCCCTTACTCAGTTCGGCAAGCAACCTCACATCGCGCTTAGGTAGGCCATAGTACCGCCGAACGATAACGAAAAACCCGCCTTGATGGCGGGTGAGCTGGCGACCCCGGCGCGACTCGAACGCGCGACCTTTTCCTCCGCAGGGAAACGCTCTAATCCACTGAGCTACGGGGTCGTATTCATTTCACCCCCGGATTATAGCACAATCAGGGCAATTTTGCAAATCGAAACGGTCTGAGGTCGATTTCGCCTCAGTCAGCGCAGTCATTCCAGGCCCGCGCGGACTCCTGCGCTGCTGCGGGTCGCGCATATGCAGCGAATTGTGCCGCTGTTACGCATCTCTCCAAGTTTCC